>CAJIBJ010000124.1_pt1 | contig 19546 bp, 16 predicted proteins | sample 9199331 | NCBI WGS metagenome assembly CAJIBJ01 (sample SAMEA7708300, study PRJEB35096) | sediment metagenome | biome: marine neritic benthic zone biome [ENVO:01000025]; feature: sediment [ENVO:00002007]; material: shallow marine sediment [ENVO:03000034] sea grass bed [ENVO_01000059] ... | reverse complement strand
TCTTCCCGGGGCGGTGGTTCTTCCCGGGGCGGTGGTTCTTCCCGGGGCGGTGGTCCGCTCAGCACAATGACGACGCGGGTTCCTGGTTCGACCCTGGAGCCCGCCGGAGGACTTTGCCGGATGACGGACCCTTCCATGTAGCCCGGAACCGATGGTCGGGCTCCGGCGAGTCTCAAGCGGGCGCTTTCGAGCCGCCTGCGGGCCTGGTCGAGCGTGTTTCCGTCCAGGTCGGGAACCATCACCTCGATGGGTTCGGGCGGCGTGGGCGTCATCGGGGTTACGCTCAAGCGGTTCGGGGGCGGGCGGAGCTGAACTCGGGGCATGAAGCGGAAATCGTCAACGTTTATATGTCCCCATCCACCCGATGAGGCATCCACGATGCGGATGAATGCCCGCCGGCCTTCGTAATCGGAAAGATCCCAGCTGACCCGGTTCATGGATTCCGTATTGCGGCCGGTCTCATGGAACACGCGCTCCTCGCTGAACTCTGGATCGCCCGCCTCGCGGAGTACGATCAGTTCGACCCGGGTTGAAAAGTCGGCGCCGCCGCCGATCAGGAACGACAACGACCCCGCGGGAACCGTGAACGCTTGCGACTGCAGGGTGCCCTGGGGACGGTCGCCCTGTATGGCTCCCGGAAGTTCCCGTCCGCGGCCCCGGTATCGTTCATAGGTGCCGATCCACCATTCGCCTGCGTGTTGGGACGGCTGGCCGCGGTTCCTGGCCGTGGGGTTGTCGCCCAGTGTGGGCTGGTGGCGGAATGCCTCGCCGGAGGCGCGCCAGCCGCGAAGGTCCCCGGTTTCGAAGTCCTGGGTGAATCCGCCCAGTTGGGCAGGAAGTGCGGACCCGGTCAGCAGCAGAGCGGCAGTGGCGATAGCGCCGCTTGCCAGTCCGCGCATTCGGGCGAGCCCTATGTGGTCTGTCATGTGCATGCCATCATTCGTTGGCTTTGGGGCAGATCACCCAACCGGCGAGCGTGTCCACCTCTAATTCAAAGTGAACGAACGAGGGGGCTTCTCTCAGGCTGCTTTCTCCAAACGCTTGCCGTGGAAGTAGCGGTAAAGCCTTGGTTTTTGCGGCCGCTTCCCGGGTCCGGGATAAGGGTCTGTTTCGCGACGGAATTTCCGCCCACCCGGATACAGGAAGTCGTCGATCGGGGTCAGGTAGTGTTCATTCAAAAGGTGGCCCCAGGCTCCTTTGCGTTCGTGCACCGCGCCGTCGATTTCCACCACCGCGCCACGACCGGCACCGAGGGGTGACAGAACGCCAAGTCGTGCGACGATATCGAACTCGTTGGCGAAATGCTCCATGTAGGGAATCTTCCGCGCCGGGTCAACGTAGCGCATTTTGTCGGCGCAGTTTGCAAACGTGTAAATCTCGAGCTTTTCCAGCCGGCTGATTGCACGCGCCGGACCGCCCTTCGCAAATTCGAAGAAGGCATGCGCGAGGTTGTTCCGCAGAATTTTCTCGGTTTCGGTTTTCACGCCACCCATCAATTGGTTGGTGAAGCGGTGCCAGCGAGGGATCTTCTGGCGAGCCTGGCGGCTTCGCAATGCCTTGGCCAGCGCGCGCAGAACGTTGGCCGCGATGATCGTGCCCTGCGAATGCGCAATGATGATCACGCGCCGGGTCTGCCCGGCATTCAGCGCCTCGAGGATCGCGGCGGTTGCACGCCAGGCCGGTTCGCTCATCGTCTTGCGGTCACCGCTGTCCGGGTCGGTCTTGAGACCCTTGCCAACCACGCATTCCCATAAATCGACCCCCAGCGAGTTGGTGGCGTTCTGGATCACTGTGACGGGGCGGTGGAACAGGTGGGCCAGGAAGGAAGCGTTGTATTGCGCAACGTCCTGGTTTGTGGCGATGCCGTTGATGAAAAACCAGTGTTCATCGGGAAAGCTGCACACGCCTGCGTATTCGTCCGCCTGCCGGAAAAAACCGGTGGGGCGCCAGAATCGGCGCGTGACGACATCCGGAAAGAGCATCCGGGCCCAGCCCGGAGTCGTGACGGCCATCGAGGGAACGGTGATGTCCGCGAGGAAGCCCGCCGTGGTCGGCAGGCGCCATGGATTGATGATGTTGTACTCCGAAAAACGGCGATGGGGCGGAAGCCAGCTTCCCGGAGGGCCGAAAACCGACCGGATATAGTCCGGCGGCCTGATCTTCAAGGCCTCGAGCGCTATCTCCAGCAGGTCCGCTATCGCATTGGCCGGTGGCCAGGGGGCGGTCAGGGGAAGATGGGTGACCGATGTGTCTTTATGCCCGCTCGTCTTCATGGTCGTCTCCTGCTGCTTTTCTGCAACCCCTTTTTTACTTTGATCGCGAAAATAATTGATGCGTTCCCTGAGACTTTTTGCAGGCCGGGCACACCTTTCTGGTGATTCGACTATTATCTGGGAAAACAGCGGAGGTTTTAGCCATGCCCCGATCGAGCCTGGACCAGCGCAAGAGAAGTCTGCGTGCGCGTAAGAACACGGAGAGCAAGCGCGATTTCAACTCGATGAGAACCTGGTTCCGTGACCGGGTAAACATCGTCGCTGAAGGCGATTCCTGGTTCGCCTATCCGGCGAAGTCACTGGTCGGAAAGCCGCCCAACCTCGTTTCCCGGATTTCCGGTTGGAGCCGGGGAAAGGCGAACTTCTACAGCATGGCCTCGAACGGCGACGAGGCGGTCGACATGGTGTCCGGGAAGCAGAAGCATCAGTTGGTGGACGTATTGCGTTGGCACGAAAAGGCGCGGAATCGAAAGCCGGTCGATTTAATGTTGTTTAGCGGCGGCGGCAACGATATCGTCGGCGAGAACGATTTCGAACGCTTCATCAGGCCCTACCGTTCCGGTTTCACGCCCCGTCAGTGCCTGCGTATCAGGCGTCTTTCGAGAAAGATCCGGCAGATCGGCCTCGCTTACGAGGAACTGCTGGATATCAGGGATCACTATTCACCAGCAACGCTGGTCATGACGCACACCTACGATTATCCTTTCGCCTCGCTCGAAGGCGCCAATTTCCTGGGTGGCCTGGTGAAGACCCAGGGCTGGATGAAGCGTTTCATGGATGAAGCCCGAATCCCGGACGGCTTGCAAACACAGGTGATCCGTGAATTCATGGACATGATGGCCCGGGAGTCCCTGAAAATCGCCGAGATCAGAACGGGCTTCGTGGTCGTCGATACGCGCGGCACTTTGCGCGACCGCAGCGACTGGACCAACGAAATCCATCCCGACAAGGCCGGATTCAAGGTGCTGGCGGACAGGATGTATACCGAGATCGAGCAGCGTTTTCCTACGCTCGCCCGGACCTGACAGGCCATCCTCGATTGCTGAATGCGAACCCCGGTCGCCGGCGGAAGCGGGTCGGGTCTTTAACCCGTATGCGGCAAGTCTCCATATTTGCTACGACTCCGGCTTCAATTCAGGTAAATTCCCTACATGCTTCGTCGATTGATCAGCAGTTGGCGCCCGACGGCCACGGCCATTTTGATTGTCGCTGCCGGCTTGATTTCCTGCTCCGGTGATCCACCCCCGCTCGAACCCGTCACGGACTACACCTTCAGCCACCTGACCACCAACGAAGCGGTGAGTGTGCGGATCCAGGAATTCGAAGAAGCTGCGCTCCTGGTGCGGGTGGAGGGGTTCGAAACGGCATTTGAATCCCGCCTTCTCGACAACGCGGGAAATGTAGTCAGCGCGGTTCGCCTGCCCTATCTCAGGGCCGGGCCGGTTTTTCATGTGATTGACCGGAAATCCGCAGGTGGTGAGGTAACCGTTACACCACATTATCTAAACGTCAATTCGCGAATCGACATCCGGCTCTATGCTCTCCCCAACCAGTCTGGTCGCGAGGCCGCACGTATCCAGGCTTTCAGGGACTATTCACGGGCTCTCCAGTCTACTGACGACGAGTCCGCCGGGGAATGGGCGGAACGCCTGAGCGCCATGCGCTCGGCCGCGGCCGGGTTCACCCGGTCCGGTGACCTCGCGGAAGAACTGTGGGCCCGTTTCCTCGCCGCCTACATCCAGTATTTTCCCTTGGCGGAGTATCAGTCAGCCGTTGCTGATGCGCAGGAAGTCCGTACCCAGGCCCGCGATGCGGGAATGATGTTGATCGAGCTGATGACTCTGCAACTGGAGGGGCAGGCGCTGATCGAAAGACCCAAGCGGGACGATCCCGAACAGGCGCGGCTCAAGCAGGACAGGGCACAGGAGGTGCTGGAGCAGGCCTCGATAATCGCCGAACGTCTCCAGATGAAGTTCGAACGGGCCTGGGCCGCCAACACCCGCGGCATGGGATTCTACTACCTGGACCAGTATGATTCCGCAGAGACCTGGTACCGGAAGGCCCTGGAATTGGCGGTCGGGCTCGAAGACAGCTACCTGCGGAACCTGGTGCTTTCCAACTTGGCGCTGGTGAACGAGCGCCAGGGGGACCTGGACGGGGCACTGGCCATTCTGAAAGCCGTCAACGGCCGCTTGCAATTGAGCGGCCCGATGGTGGAACTGGCCTTCAACTGGTCCGAACTCAGCAGGCTGTACCAGAGACTTTTCCTGTTCGAGGAATCGATCGATGCACAGGCCAGGGCACTGCGCGTGTGGACTGAGCTGGATTCGGCCGAAGGCATGGGACGCAGCCGGTCGTCCCTGGCGCATGCATACCTCGCCATCGGGAAAAGGGACATGGCCCAATCGGTCATGCTCGAGGCAATGGACGACATGGAGGCTGCAAACTACGGGCGCGGACTGCGGGACGGTTTCGGACTGTTGGCGGACATCTACCGCTCGCAAGACCGTTACGAGTCGATGGCAGACGCCCGGGCCAGGCAGGAAAAGTACCTGACCTCCGCTTCGCACCGGGCCAGGTTCCAGTATTCGCGGGGTTTGGACACGCAGGCGCAACACCCGCGCGAGACAACGGTCATCGAGCGGCATTTCGCCGAAGCCCAGGCGCTGGCCTCGGAGGCCGGAGAACGGGGAATCGAGCTTCGTTCCCGGCTTCAGCGCTGCGCCGTTTTAGCCCGTCCGGATGCCGGTCTGTGCGCGGTAACGGACCTGGAGTCCGAACTCGAAAACTGGATGCCCCAAGCCGCGCCGAGCCCGGCTTTCGAGGCGCGCTACCTGATGGCGCTGGTTCAAATGAATTCCGGAGACGCGGCCATTGCCACCGACACCCTTTCCCGGCTGATCGAAGACATAAGCTGGTATCGCAACAGGCTGCCCGGAGTTCTCGGCGCATGGTACTGGGAGCGCCGAGCGAAAATTTTCAGGTCCTACATGGCGTTCCACCTCGAGGCAACGGGCTCCGGGCCGCAGGCCGCAAGCTCGCTGATAGCGCTGAACCGCCTGCTGAACGCGGAGAAAGCTTCAGGCAGGACGGCCGCGTCGCCTGCCGCCGTCGACCGAAAGGCGGGCCAGAAGTTGAGGAGCCTGCTGGCCCAATTGTCGGGGGCGGACGAGTCGGAACGTTCCGGAACCCGGCAGGCCATCGACCGGGAACTGCTGTCGATGAATACCGGGCCGATTGCGGATGAGGCCCTCCTGACGGAGGAAGACCTGCAGGCGTTGCTGGCCGGACTGCCGCCTGGTAGCGCCGTGCTGGCGTATTTTTTTGGCAACGATGGCAGCTGGACCTGGATTGCGGATCGTTCCGGCGTCCGGATCGCACGTTTGGACGTTTCCAATGAGGCAACGTCCCACCTGTCGCGTGCAAGGAACGGGCTTCGTGTCATCGGCAACCCGGACCGGGACACGGATCTCGAGGCGGCGGGCGCACAGCTTCTTTCGCCATTCGGCGATGAACTGCCGGGTACGGTCTTCCTGCTGACGGTTGGGGAACTGGCCGGATTCCCCTTCGACGCGCTGCGGCGGGGTGGGCGTTACGTCGCTCAGGACCACGACGTGGTCAACCTGATGTCGCTGGAAGGTTTGCGCGGCCTGGCGGAGAGCGCGAACCAGGCCAACGCATGGCAACGGGTGTTCCTGGCGGGCGACCCAACGGGTGTCACCGTGGAACTGCCCGGGGCGTCCCGTGAAATCGATGCCCTTTCGCGCATGTTCAACGGGCCCCAGGTCACCGTGATACGGGAAGCACAGCTGAAATCCGGATTCCTGCAGGACGAACATTATGCCCGTGCGGACCTGTTTCATTTCGCCGGACACGGCGAAATCAACCTGGAATATCCCGAACTGTCGCGCCTCATGTTGTCCGGCGGCGACGTGAACGGTGGCGACAGCTACCTGACGCCGCTCGAGATCGGCAGGGTGCCTTTGTCGGCAGATCTCGTGGTGCTCAGCGCCTGTGAAACGACCGGGGTGAACTCCTTCCAGTTCGACACCAACATGGGCTTCGTCTCCGAATTCCTGCATGCAGGCGCAGGCGCGGTCCTGGCCAGCCTGTGGCCGGTTTCGGACCGCTTCGCGCATGAATTCATGGAGGATTTTTACGCGCAGCTGCTCCAGGGCGCGGGCATCCCCGGCGCATTGGCCGAAGCCAAGCGCCGCAACCTGGCGCGGGATGAACACCGCGATACCCTTTACTGGCCCTCGTTCCAGCTATACGTCAGGTAATGCGGGGGTTTTCAGTCGTTATCCCCGTGCGCATGTCCCGGGTGCCGGGGATCGATTTCGCCGCCGTGCTCACAGGCCCCAACTTTTCTGTCGAACTTGTTCTGGAATACGATCTCGACGCGATTGCCCAACTCGTCGTTGTGGTCCAGGCGCCCGATGGCGAGTTCATGCATGCAGCCATCCACTTCGATTTCTCCTTGCACGACATAAAGACTCTGGTCTCCGCTTCGGACGCAGGAACCCTGCCAGCCGCTGTCGCTCAGCCACAACGCGCCATTTTTCCAGATGGCGAAAGCACTCTTGCTTGAGAAATTATCACCTGAGTCTAGCTGTTCAAACACCAGTTGGTCGCCCCAGTTCAATTCGCCGTGCGTCCCCACCGGCGGCGAGGAGATGGTCCAGCTTCCGTTGGTCAGGCTGGAAGGGACGCACCCTCCCTTGTCCATCAGTTCGAACAGGTTTGTCGTGGCGTCTCTTGCAATCGCCGTCTGGCTGACGCTCGCGAAGAAGCAGAGCAAAAAAATCAAAAATCTGGTTTGAATGGTCTTCATTTTCGAGCTCCTGGTCGGTTAGGCAGGGAAGATCCCCCATAGAATGATGTGACTCCACTCCTTCAAATATCCCACTTCCCGACAACTTTTTTCTCCAACTGCTTTACTTAGATATAGGGAAGCACAGGAAATGTTCACCGGGATTGGGTTAGCATTAGGTTACATAACCAAGAATAAGAGAATTCGGAGGGACGTTCTTGACTTCATCTGTCGACAAGGCGCAAGACCTCGTTCATCGTATTGAATCCGGTGATCTTTTTGCCGAATCCGAGCTGGTCGAACGGTATGCCCATGGCATCCGGCTGATCCTGATGAAACGCACCGGGAGCGCCCAGTTGGCCCATGACCTGTGCCAGGATACCTTCGTCGTCACCCTGAAAAAGCTGCGGGCGGGCCAATTGAAGAATCCTTGCAGCCTCGCGGCATTCATCCGGCAGACCGCTGTCAACATCAGCATTGACCATTTTCGGAAGGAAAAACGATATATTTCCCAAAATGATGGGATTATTTCGCTGCATCACACACATAGAGATCACAAGGCCAGGAAAATTGACAGCCAGGCCGCGCGCGCCATGCTCGAAGAGGCGCTGGACAGGCTGGCCGTGCCACGTGATCGGGAGATTTTGCGGCGTTTTTATCTGGCCGACGAGGACAAATCAGAGATTTGTCGTGACTTGCATTTATCGTCTGCCCATTTTGACCGGGTCCTGTACCGGGCGAAAAAAAGGATGCGCGAATTGATCGATCATCAGGAGGGCCTCAAGACGATGTTGTATGGAGGTATTGTCGATGGTTAAACGGACTTCGAAGATGGACCTGACCGATCTCTATGTTCGGAACGAACTCACAGCCGATGAGATCGTGAAGTTCGAGGAGGCTCTGATGGAGTCTCCCGAAATGCAGCGGCACCTGGAAATGGTGCTTGGGTTGCGGGAAATGTTAGCCCTGTATCCCGAAGGAATGGCGGAATGTCGCCGGCGGGAGTCCTTGTCCGGTGATGGCAGATGGCGCTACGTAGCCTTTGCGGCGACCCTTATGCTGGCCGCGTTTGTTTCGGGCATGTTCTGGAACGTCAAAAATGAAAATGGTGAATTGAGGGCAGAACTCGCCCAGCTCGGCCAGCCGCGCACCAATATCCTGAGAATACCGGTCGACACCCTGCGTTCCAGCACGGCAGACCGGATGCCCGACGTCGTGATCAAGAAGCCTGAAGATCACGCCGCCCTCTTGCTGGATATCGATTATGGAACCCTGGGCCGCCGGCACGAGCGGATTTTATTCGAGTTGACGGACGAAAGCGGTATGGTCCTGATGTCCTGGTCGGTCAAAGGAGATCCGCGGGGACGCAGCAGCGTCATGCTCAACAATGAGCAGGTTCCGCCCGAACGACTCTGGCTGCGCTTTCTTTCGGCCGAAGGGACGGAACTCGACAAACGCCTGCTGGAATTCCGCTGAGTTGATGTGGCCGGCCGTCAGGGCAGGCGAATACGGAGCGTCCCGATTTCCTTGTAGATGATCGTCAGCGGTTTCTTGGTCGAAAGGGTGATGATCCTTGCCCCGGTACCGTACAGCAGGTGCGAGGTCAGGTAGACGTGCAGTTCCTCGCCTCCCATGAAGATTTGCCGCAAAGCGACCAGAATCTGGTCTTCACGGTCGCTGGCCAGCGCGAATCGAAGCGATCCGATGCGGACAGATTCGCGGGTGAAGTTGAGAGGCGGCGGCTCGGCGTGCAGGAGGACTTCGCGGTAGAGTTGGCGCGTGATGGGCTGTGGCAGGATGAATCCAACCTGCCGGCCTGTGAACAGCCAGTGAATACCGTCCTCTTGGGAGGATATGCTGTCATGTTCGCCAAAAGCCTGGCACCAACCCTTGAAGTAGGCGGAATAGCGCTTGGGTTCACGTTCGAGCATCGTCGGGCGCCACCGTGCGCAGAATTTACTGGATTCCAGTGTATCACCTGCCGATAGGTAAAATGAGTGGCTGATTTTTCGCTTTCTGCCCTTTACACGCGATCTCCGCATCCCTAAGGTATCCCCGGAGCGGGGCCAGTGCTCCAAACGCGGAAACCGGGCATTTGAAACAGGATCACGACACGCCGTATTCACGACCGGGATACCGCTGGTATGTCCTGGCCCTCCTGACGCTGGTCTACACCTTTAACTTCATCGACCGCCAGGTGGTGGTCATCCTGCAGGAGCAGATTCGCGCCGATCTCTCGCTCATGGATTGGCAGCTCGGCCTGCTGTCGGGTTTCGTATTCGCAATTTTCTACTCGGTGCTCGGCCTGCCCATCGCACATATGTCGGAGCGGGTCGGCCGCAAACGGGTGGTGGCGATTGCACTGGCGTTCTGGAGCCTGATGACCGCGATGTCGGGCGCCGTGCAGAATTTCATCCAACTGCTCGCCCTGCGTATTGGCGTAGGAGTGGGCGAGGCCGGCGGCAGCCCGCCTTCACATTCGATGATTTCGGATATTTTTCCGCTCCGGCGCCGGGCGCTGGCCCTCTCAATTTTCTCGATGGGTGTGTATTTCGGTTACCTCTTCGCCTACGGGCTCGGCGGAGCGATCGCGGAAAGCCTGGGCTGGCGCATGACCTTTGTCGCCCTCGGCTTGCCGGGTGTGCTCCTGGCCCTGATCGTGGCGCTGACCGTGAAGGAACCCCCGCGCGGGATGGCGGAGCGACTCGAAACGAAATCGGAAGAACGGCCGGCCTTGGCCGCGGACGAAATGGGCCACGCCTCGTTCGTGGATACGATGAAGCTGCTCTGGTCACGCAAGTCGTTCCGGCACATCGCGCTGGCCGGGAGCCTGCAGTCGGTCGCCGGTTACGGCGTGGGCAACTTCGTGCCCTCGTTCATGATCCGTGCATTCGACATGCCGATCAGCGAGGTCGGCTGGCAGCTCGCCCTGATTACTGGTTTTGGCGGCGCGTTTGGCGTGGTGGCTTCGGGCTGGATCGCGGACCGTCTCGCCCGTCGCGGCGAGCACTGGTACGTGCTGGCACCTGCCATCGCGCTGACGCTGACACTGCCGCTGACACTGCTCGCATTCTCGGCGCTCAGTCCGGGCAGGATGTACCTGGCATATATTCCCTACATGATCCTGGGCGCGATGTGGCTGGGGCCGGCCATCGCGGTCACCCATTCCCTGGTCGGACTGAGGCAGAGGGCAGTGGCTTCGGCAGCCCTGTTTTTCATCCTGAACATGATCGGTCTGGGCCTGGGTCCCCTGATCGTCGGAACACTCTCGGACCTGATGCGCCCGGAATTCGGCGACGCGAATGCGCTGCGATATTCGATCATCGCAACGGCGCTGGTAGCCAAGGCCTGGGCCATAGCGCACTTCCTCCTCGCCTCCCGTCGCGTGAGGAAGGATATCCGCCGCCAGGCGCAGTGATCAGGGCTTGAAGAGCTGACCGTGGCAGTCTGCCTCGATCCCGGCGATCTGGAGCCGGCGCGGCGTGAATCCCCTGACCAGGCTATCGTCCGCGTTTTTGTAAACGGCCTGCGTGATCAGGGTCTCGCCCGGGCCCGCGGTGTCTTCTCCCAGCTTGGAGGCGAGGTTCATTTCCTCGCCGAAGAAGCCCTCGAGCGTCTCCGAGTAAAGCATGTCGCCGAAACCGATACCGATACAGACCCGAAACGACTCGATCGGGGTGAGCATGATCTTCTTTTCATGGATGGTTTCGTGGATGCGGCTGGCGGCGTGGACCGCGTCATTGGGACAGTCGAAGATGGCGTAAACGTTGTCGGCCTCGAAGCGGAACGCCTGGCAGTCGTAGTCGTCGCAGATTTCCTGGATGGTGTTGCGCATCAGCATGAGCTGTGACAGGGAGTGCACGATGCCGTGTTGGCCGGTGACCCGGGAAAACCCGGTCGAATCGATGACCATGGCGGCCACCCTGGAGCCGTAGCGGTTCCATATCTCGGCTTCGCGCTCGGTCGGATCGATATTTCTGGCGATCAGGTCCTGGAGGTAATCAAACAACTTTGCCATTCGGACTCGGCGCTCCCTCTGATTGAAGCGTTCTTTTTCATTCGATTGGTTTAGGATATAGCGATGGATGCAAAATTCAATGTTCTGGGCGAACCTCTGCTGTCCTGTTCTGAAAGTCCGAAGACCGGCTTCTATCGGGATGGCTGCTGCAATACCGGACCCGAGGACCTGGGGCGGCACGTGGTCTGTGTGAGGGTGACGGCCGAATTCCTGGAGTTCTCGCGCTCGCGCGGAAATGACCTGACCACTCCGAATGCAGGGTTCGGCTTCCCGGGGCTCAATCCCGGCGATCAGTGGTGCCTGTGCGCGGCGCGCTGGCAGGAAGCGCTGGAGGCCGGGGCCGCCCCCAGGGTCGTGTTGCAGTCCACCCATGCGGCGGCTCTCAGGATCCTCAAGCTGTCCGATCTGAAGAAATACGCGATCGACCTGGTTTGACGATTGGAAGCAGTTCCGTTCGGGGTCGGGGTCAAGGTGTTTCCTTCGGCCCCTGGCTCTGACGCGGGGCCTCCTTCGCCAGTGTCTCCCCGCTGACCATCGGGAGCGGTTTCCCAATGCTTCCCGAAGGCGCGGGGATTCCGAGGTAGGCGCTGATGGTGGGTGCCAGGTCACGAACCGCGACGCGATCCCCGATCCGCCCGGCGCGAATCCCGGGTCCGGCGATCATGATGGGCACGTGGTGGTCGTAAGTCCAGGGTGAGCCATGCATGGCTGTATCGCCGTGGGGCTCGCTGGCCAAATACCAGAAAGCGTCCTGCAAGACGATGACGTCGCCCGAGCGCTGTGGGTGGAATCCTGCCCTGACGCGTCGTGCAGCCGGCGAGTCCGGAACCCGATCCGCCAGAATATCGCTTCGCGTCTGTGCGAGCATGAATCCGGGAAGTCTCATGATTTCGTCCGCCACGGTACGTTCCACGGCTTCCTGTTCAAGGCCAAGGTTCCGGATGACCTCTGTGTCCAGGTATATGCCAGGGGGCTTGAAACTCAGCGCCAGCAGACGCCTGGTGTGAAACCGCTTTTGGAGACTCGAATTGATTGCCCTCATGAACGCCGGGGCGTCATGGCGCCCGGCCGGAATGCCCAGCGTCGAGACGTGTTCGGGCGCTGCGCTGACGCCGTGGTCCGAGGCCAGTACGACCAGCGTCCGGTCGAGCCCGACCCGTTCGTCGACGAATTGGAACAGTTCCTGGAGCGTGCGGTCCAGTCGCAGCAGGTTGTCTTCCGCTTCCAGGCTGTTCGGCCCGAACGCGTGGCCGATGTAGTCGGTGGCGGAAAAACTGATCGCCAGAACGTCCGTGTACCCGCTCTCCCCGACGTTTTCCTGTACAGCCAGTTCACGGGCAAACGCCAGGGTCAGTTCATCGCCCATGGGTGAATGGCGAAGCGTGGAATAGAATACCGCGCGATCGAAGTTTCCAAGCAGGTGGGGAAAGACGCGGCCCATGTTCCCGTACGACTTCTCGAACGGCCTGTCGTCTTGGTCCCGTAGGGCATATCGAGCTGAGTCCTCCAGCAGTTCCCAGGATTCATCCTGGTAGCGGTCGGCGTGGCCGGTTTCGTTCCAGCGCTGCATCCACTCAGGTAAAGGATCGTAATAATAGCTGCTGCTGACGAACCGGCCGGTGGACCTCGAGTACCAGTGGGCCTTGCCCAGGCGCCCGGCCAGGACGACCGCGCTGCGGTCCTTGATGGACACGGAAAAAACCCGCGATCCGCCGCCGCTGGCCTCGATCAGCTCATCGCCGAGTGTACTCGAAGTCAGGTTTCGCGGTGACCGGCCTTCCGAGCCCTGCGCAGCCCCGGTTTCCGGATGCCGCGTATCGGCGGTGCTGTAAACCGTTTCCCGGGTGTCCCGGTCGAACCACTCGTTGGCTGCGATTCCGTGCTGCGGCACGTTGCCGCCGGTCACCAGCGTCGCATGTCCGGCCGCAGTGGTCGTGACGAGGTGCTGGTAATGCGCATTGGTATAGATGGCGCCGTTTTCGGTCAGGTAGCGAAAACCCGCCGGGACCAGGCGCTCTTGCAATCGCCAGGGCATATCGGCTCGCAGTTGATCCACCACGACCAGCAGGACCAGGTCCGGTTGGCTGGCCGGCAGGGGGCCGGCGAAAAGGACGGCCGGCAACAGGAGCGTGAGGAGTCGATCTTTCGTCGTGTTTCCCTCTTTCTGGAGTTCGTGTAGCTGATAATGTAGTCCTGGTGAATCAAAGTACATATAACTCAGATCATGATCCGGCAAAATTTTTCCCATGAACGGCCTTAAGGCTCTCCTTTTCGACGTGGACGGCACCCTGGCGGATACGGAGCGGGATGGTCACCGCGTCGCATTCAACCAGGCATTCGCCGATGCCGGGCTGGACTGGGAATGGGACGTAGAGCGCTATGGCTTGCTGCTGGAAGTCAGCGGGGGTAAGGAGCGTATCCAGGCGTACGTGAGGACTTGCCAGCCGGAATTTCAGCCGACAGGCGGGATCGAGGCATTCGCCGCGGAACTCCATCGGCGGAAAACCTGCCGCTATCTCGAGATGCTGTCCGGCGGTGGCATCCCCCTCAGGCCCGGCGTGGCGCGCCTGCTGCATGAAGCGCAGGCGAGCGGCTTGCGGCTGGCCATTGCGACCACCACAACCCGGGATAACGTGGACGCGCTGCTTGGATCAACCCTGGGAGACGATAGCATTTCCTGGTTCGACGTAATCGCCGCAGGGGATATCGTGGCCGACAAGAAGCCGGCGCCCGACATCTATCGTTACGCGCTGGAGCAACTCGGCCTCGATGCCTCAGAGTGCCTGGCGCTCGAGGACTCCAGGAACGGCCTGCTGGCCTCGAAGGGCGCCGGAATCGAAACCATCATCACGGTCAACGGCTATACGCGGCGCCAGGATTTTCGGGGCGCCGCCATTGTCCTCGACCAATTGGGGGAACCCGACGCTGGATTCCGGGTGCTGGCTGGCAAGGCCGGAGAGTCGACGTTTGTCGACATGGCCTTCCTGTGTTCCCTAATGTCGATCAGAGGCGCCTGAGTCGATCGCGAGCCACCATGCAGTTCGCCAGGCGGCCCAGTCTGTCGATTTCCACCACGTATTCGTCGCCGTCTTTCATCCATTCTTTTTCATCCCTGCCCATGATGACGCCTGCCGGGGTCCCGGTCAGGATGATGTCGCCCGGTTCCAGCGTGAAATACCGGCTGGCGTAGCTGATGATTTCCGCCACGCTGAAAATCATGTCCGAAGTGTGGGAATCCTGCCTCAGTTGGCCGTTCAGCCAGCCCCTGATGGCCAGGGCCTGGGGGTCCGGAACTTCGTCTCGAGTCACCAGGTATGGCCCAATGGGACAGAAATGATCCGGTGTTTTCCCCAACAGCCATTGGGCGGTCCGCCTCTGAAGTTCCCGGTCCGAGAGGTCGTTGGCGATGCAATATCCGAATACGGTCGACAACGCTTCCGGCTCTGTCACGTGTCGGGCCGTCCTGCCCATGACCACGGCCAGTTCACTCTCGTAATCGACCTTGTTGAAACCGCTGATATCGATATTCTGCCCGGAAGCAGCTATGGTATTAGCGAACTTGCCGAACAGCACCGGAGTCTCGGGAATAGGCATGCCGGTCTCGGCGGCGTGGTTGCGATAATTCAGGCCGACGCAGAGGATCTTTCCGGGCCCCGAAACGGCAGGGCCGTATGCCAGTCCGGATTCGGGGAGGCGGGCCGGAGCGTCGGGAGGACACTCGCGCAGCAACTTTTCGATCGCCGGCAGATACCCGCCGGGACGCTCTATGATATGTTTCATGGTGAGCGGAGGCGGGAGTCCGGGATCGGCCCAGGCCGAGACCAGATCGATGACATGATCTCCCGAGACCACGCCGGGAACCAGGCTTTCGTTAGTTCTGAAGTTGAGAAAGCGCATGATGCCGCCCCTGTTGGGAAGCGGGAATTATATAGGATAAAGAGTCCACCCTGGATTGAGACCATGAGAGTACTTTTTGTTGCTTTTATGCTGTTCAGCGCGCCTTTACTCGCCGATACCCAAGGCGACATCCGCGCGGCATTGGCCTATTTCGCCGAAGTCTGGAACGAGGGCGACCTGGAGACCATCCGGGGCTACTATCATTCCGATTTCATGCTGATCGGGGAAGAAGGCAAAATTTCACTGCAGCAGCGGATCGGTGATCTCGAGGCAATCGCCGTGGCCGGTGAAGACGCCGGCACGCTGGAACATTCACAGGTCAGCGTAAAGTTGCTCGGGACGGAGCACGCCATGGCGTACGGTCAGCGCAAGCTGAGTTTCGAGGATGGTTCGGGTTTCGAAAGCTGGTTTTCCACGATCTATGTGAAGACGCCGTTTGGCTGGAAGGCGATCCTGACACACAACTAGAGACGGCCGATGGACCCCGTAAGCCTTGCGTTTCTTTTCGGTGGACTCAGTGCAGCCTCCCTTCCACTGGGCGCCGCTGCCGGAATCTGGCTCAATCCCAGCCTGCGCGTCATCGCGGCGGTGATGGCGTTTGGAGCGGGAGCTTTGCTGTGTGCACTCGCGCTGGAACTGGTGGTCCCTGCGCTGGCCCACTTCCCCGACGATCCGCTCGAGGGATTCAAGTGGCTGGCCCTGGGTGCGATGATCGGCTGTCTCCTTTTCATCGGCCTCGACCGGGCCCTGTCCGGTATGGGCGGTTACCTGCGCAAACACTCCACGATTTCTCACCGCCTGAAGCACCGAAAGAAACAGCATTTTCGCGCCATGCTGGACCGGTTCTCGGTGCTCGACCTGATGATCAACCTGCCGCCGGACGAGATCCGCCGCGTCGTCAGTGACATCGACCGCCGGGAATTCAGGGCCGGGGAGGTCATCTGCCACGAGGGAAATCCATGCGATGCCCTGTTCCTGATAGAGTCGGGCAGGGTGATCATCCAGCCGCATGACGACGGTGGGAAGAAACGGGAGGCCTCCATCCTGATAAAAGGTGAAGCCTTCGGTGAAATGGCGCTGGTCACGGGCCTGCCGCCGATTGCTCGTGCCGAAGCCGTCGACCACACTGTGGTATGGGAGATCCACAAGGACGACTTCAACGAGGTCGTCGCCGTTTCGCCCGGGCTGCAGAAAAAGCTCAGTGATATAACACCGCACCAGCGCGTTTCATCGGCGACGGGTGGCATCGATCCGAAAAAATCCGCTGCCTGGCTGCAGGCCGCCACTCACAACCTGGAAACCGAGATCGGCCGGCCGACCGAGGCGGAAATAATGCACGCGGCGCACAATCAGAAAAGCGGCGGCAGCAACGTCGCGCTGGCCATCTGGCTGGGCATCGCGCTGGACGGTATTCCCGAATCCCTGGTCATTGGCGGATCGATGGAAGGTACAGCGGTAAGCGCGGCGCTGATCGGCGGGCTGTTCCTTGCCAATTTCCCGGAAAGCATGTCCAGTGCGGCAGTCATGCGGAAGCAGGGCAGTCCGTCCACGCACATCATCGGCATGTGGCTCTCCCTGATGATCCTGACCGCGGTTGGCGCCGCCATGGGCAATGTCTTCATCGCGGATGCACCGCATCACTTGCGGGCACTGCTGGAAGGCATGGCCGCTGGAGCGATGCTGGCCATGATTGCGCAGACCATGCTGCCCGAGGCCTATGACCATGGTGGATGGTTGACTGGACTGATGACCGTGATCGGATTCCTGGCGGCTATCTGGATGGGCACACTGGGCGCCTGACCGAGGCGGTCCAACACCCCGCAAACGGATTTTCAAATGGATTGGAACACGCTTTAGATCATGTTCCCTGTGGTTCATGCCCGCTATCCTTACTTCAAGCACCAACAATGAGGCATTGACATGGAGAAAGAATACAACTGCATAGTCATGGGCGCAGCGGGGCGGGACTTTCACGTCTTTCTCGCCTTTCTGCGCGATCACCCGGAATTTCGCGTATTGGCCTTCACGGCCACGCAGATTCCGTTCATTTCGGAGCGGCGGTTTCCGCAATCGCTGGCGGGGCCGGGATACGACTCGGACATCCCGATTTACGACGAATCAGAACTTCCCGGCCTGATTGATCGACTGGGCATCGACTTCGTTTTCTTCGCGTACAGCGATATTTCGTATGCGGAACTGATGCACAAGGCGAGCCTGGCGCAGGCGGCCGGAGCAAGTTTCGTCATGCTGGGCCCGGACCACACGCAACTCAAGGCGTCGAAGCCGGTCGTCAGCGTGACCGCGACGCGTACGGGGGCCGGCAAGAGTCCCCTGACCCAGTGGCTGGCCCGGCTTCTTACCGACCAGGGCAAGCGCGTTGCCGTGATCCGGCACCCGATGCCGTACGGCAACCTGGAAATGCAGGCCGTTCAGCGTTTTGCGACTCCGGAAGACCTCGTAAGCCATGATTGCACCATCGAAGAGCGTGAGGAATACGAGCCCTACGTGGACATGGGTATTCCGATTTACGCCGGCGTCGACTACCAGGGGATTCTCGACGAATCCTCAAAGGAGGCGGACATCGTTCTATGGGACGGCGGCAACAACGATTTTGCCTTCATCCGGCCGGACCTCGATATCGTCGTGGTGGATTCACTCCGGGCAGGGCATGAAATCGACTACTTCCCCGGCGAAGTGAATTTCAGAAGGGCGGATGTGCTGATCATCAGCAAAGCGGGATCGGCGGAGCCGGGCGCAGTCGAAGGCATCCTGGAGCGGGCGAGGGAGCTCAATCCCGATGCCCCGCTGTGCACGGCCGACCTGGAGATCGAACTGGACGATCCGGGCCGCCTGGAAGGGCAGCGCGTGCTGGTGATCGAGGACGGCCCGACAGTGACCCACGGCGGCATGTCGTTCGGCGCCGGAACCGTCGCCGCCGGGCGCTATGGCGCAACGGTCGTGGACCCGAGGCCCTACGCGGTGGGGACCATCCGCGATACCTTCGAAGCCTATCCGCACATGGGGCGCATCCTTCCCGCGATGGGCTACTCTGAGCAGCAGCGGCAAGCGCTGGCGGAAACGATCAATGCCTGCTGTGCGGCTGAGAATGTCGCTTGCATCGTGGACGCCAGTCCGGCGCGGCTGGACCGCATGCTGGAACTGGATGTTCCGCAGGCCCGGGTGATTTACCGCTTCAGGCAGATCGACGGGCCGCCGCTGGAAGAGCACGTTCAGCGCTTACTCTGACCAGGCTTTTATACGCAGGCTGGCCGGGTTGAAAAAGCGTATCGCCCGGCCAGCCGGCATCCAGGCGCAGGGGGATCATTGTTCTGCCATATTTGCCGTGCATCATGCCTGGAAGCCCGTCATGATTGATATTAATTGCCCATTACGATCCGGAGGCAGAAACGCATGAACGACAATTCAGCCCGTTTCGTCAGCCGGCTGACCAAGCAGACCATGGCCCTGATCCTGGCAGGGGGTCGCGGCAGCCGCCTGGCCGACCTGACGCAATGGCGGGCCAAGCCCGCGGTTCCGTTCGCCGGCAAGTACCGCATCATCGATTTCGCGCTCTCGAATTGCCTGAATTCAAACATCCGCCGTATCAGCGTGCTCACGCAATACAAGGCGCATTACCTGATCCGGCACATCCAGCAGGGCTGGAGCCATTTCAACATCGAGCACGGCGAATTCGTGGACCTGGTGCCCGCACAGCAGTGGGTCAAGGAGGATTCCTGGTACAAGGGAACGGCAGACGCGGTGTTTCAGACCCTAGACATCATCGAGAGCCACTCGCCTGAATACGTGCTGATTCTGGCGGGCGACCATATCTACAACATGGATTACGGCGAAATGCTGGCGGCCCACTTCGAATCCGGAGCGGATTTCACCATCGCATGCAAGCGGGTCCCGAGGCAGGAGGCCACAGGATTCGGCGTGATGGCCGTGGATGCGGACTACCGAATCGTCGGATTCCAGGAGAAGCCGGCGAACCCAAAACCCACGCCGGACGATCCCGACATGAGCCTGGCCAGCATGGGGATTTACGTCTTCTCCATGGCTTACCTCAGGGAACACCTCGGGCGGGATGCCGCGGATTCGGAATCGAGCCACGATTTTGGCAACGACATCATTCCCCACGGAGTGGCGAATGGTCACCGTATCTGGGCTTACCCTTTCAGGAACCCGGCGGCCGGCGTACCGGATTACTGGCGGGACGTGGGCACGGTGGACGCCTACCACGAGGCCAACATGGAATTGCTTTCCGAGGATCCGCCGCTGGTGCTCGGTGACCCGGACTGGCCGGTCCTGACCTACCAGCCGCAGGCGCCTCCGGCCCGCTTCGCCCACGAGCCGCAGAACGCCACGATCGACAACGTCATGGTGAGCGGCGGCTGCCGCATTGGCCGGAGCCATATCTCCGACTCGATGATGTTTTCCAACTCCATCGTCCACCGGAAATGCCGGCTGGACGGCTGTCTGATACTGCCGGAAGCGGAAATCGAAAGGGGTTCCAGGCTGAACCGGGTGATCGTGGACAACGGC
>CAJIBJ010000188.1_pt1 | contig 19672 bp, 11 predicted proteins | sample 9199331 | NCBI WGS metagenome assembly CAJIBJ01 (sample SAMEA7708300, study PRJEB35096) | sediment metagenome | biome: marine neritic benthic zone biome [ENVO:01000025]; feature: sediment [ENVO:00002007]; material: shallow marine sediment [ENVO:03000034] sea grass bed [ENVO_01000059] ... | reverse complement strand
GGTGCCTGGCAACGACAGCGTGACCGAGGATTTCACGGTGGCCCGTATTGCAGACATAACTGTGACAAAAACTCAGGTCACGCCTGATCCCATCGTGGCAGGTTCGGGCGCGAGCAATCTCTGCTATGACGTCACGATTACCAACGCCGGCCCATCCGATGTCACCGGCCTGGATCTCCTGGATACCTGGACAGCTTATCCAGGTATCACCTGGGCATCGGGCGGCACTCCGGGCGGAGGCGGTGCGCAATGGACCCTTGATATTGCCGGCGGCGCGCCGACCGTCACGGATACAATATGCTTTACCGTAGACTCGACCGCGGCCGCAGGGATCTTCAGCAATACGTTTGCGGCTACCGGCAGCGCCGGCGGTGAAGACCTCGGTAATCCGTTGAATCACACCGAAACCGTGGTTACAACAATCGTCATTCAATCCTACTTCGACATCACCAAGACCTGGAACGGGGGGGCTGGTGAAGTCGACGTGACACTGACTTGTTCCGACGGTGTGGTGACACCGGCAGTAACCACCCCGACGGTTGGGGGTCAAGTGTTGATGACCGTGACCGGTTTCGATAATCAGAGTCCGCAGGACTGCGTGGTGACCGAGACGGTGCCTGCCGGTTTCTTCCCGACCTACATTGGGGACTGTGACGTGGATCCCATTACCTCGGGAACGACCTACGACTGCGAGATCCAAAACGGTCTGACGGTCGCGCGCTTCAACGTCACCAAGGACTTCAGCGACGACCTGGTCGACGATGTGCTGATCACGCTGACCTGCAACACCGGTCTGCCGCTGGAACAGAGCCTCATGATCAGCTCCGATCCGCTGGATCCGGGAGTCACCTTCGTGGTCACCGATTTCATCGATGGCACGATGAGTTGCTCCGTGACCGAGGCGGGCAGCCCGTCCGGCTACGCGGTAGACGTCAGTGACTGCGTGTGGAACGACGTCAATGCCATCGACGGCCCGTTCTCCTGCGTGGTCACCAACACCGCCCAGGATGCGACCTTCACGGTCACCAAGGAATGGGAAATCTTCAATAACGGCGGCGACGCGGTAGTCGAGTCGGCAGAAGTCGGGATTCAGTGTGACAGCTTGATCACCGATACCAACGGCTACCTTTATGACTGTGGCGAAGGCTACTGGTGCGCCTACGAGTACCTGGGTGACGGGGAATCGCTGTGGGTCGAGGTCAGCACGCTGACAGGCGATGCCTATTGCTCTGTCTATGAGTACATTGGACAGAGCGGTGTCGAGTCTGACACCGACGACTGTTACAGCCGCTACCTGTCGGCGGGAAGCTCCGAGTCCTGTGTGATCTACAACACGGTGTTCTTCGAGGGCATCCCGACGCTGAGCCAGTACGGCCTGGCCATCATGGCCCTGCTGATGCTGGGCATGGGCTTCATCGGCTTCCGGCGTTTTGCCTGATCTGATTTAGCCATAACGGCTTGAAAACAAACCCGCGGCAGGCGACTGCCGCGGGGTTTTTTTTGTAAAAATCATGTAGAAATCCGGATTCCAATGATTTTGTAATTCATTACTCTTGGCGCACAATGGCGTGACCAGACCAAATTGGTGTGGAAGCAGGAATCAATTTACACAAATTGACAAGACTTCAGTGACAGTTGATAATTCGTGATTAATAAGAAGTCATTGCGCCCCCTGCCAGGGCCGCAGTGGGGATGAAGACTTTTATTTGCGTGCTCAAAGTTGCGGCTGAACAGTAGCTGAGCAGTTTTTTTGGAGTGTAGAAACACCGTAATTACAGCAAGCTGGAGAGCGAATAAACAGCTTGCATTGATGCGGTCATAAAATCAGGAAGTGAATGATGAAAGCCCTGTTAAGAAGTTTTGCGATTTTTTCCCTGTGCCTGCCTGCCGTTGCTTTGGCTCAACCCGCCAATGACACGATAGATAATGCGATTGTCCTTACGGCTAACCCGTCCGTCGTAACCGGATCCACCGTTGGAGCCACGGACGACACCGGCGATGCCGGAACCAGTTCCTGTGGAACGGCTATCACCACCGGGGGCGTCTGGTATCGAGCGTTCGGCTCCGGCGGCGTGATGACGGCGACCACGTGTAGCGCATTGACAACCTATGATTCGAAGCTTTCCGTGTTCCGTGGCGCACCGGGAACGCTGTCCTGCGTAGGCGGTAACGACGATGATTTTAGCTGTCCCGATGGCATTTTTGATTCGACGTTTGGCTGGCCTTCAGCTCCTGGAGAGTCTTACTACATCCTGGTGCATGGCTTTGGAGGTGCGCAGGGCTCTTACGAACTCACGGTCGATGGGGTCGGAAGCCTGCCAAGCGATGAACTTCGTGTCAACGTGATAAAGACTTTTACCGACGGCATCGACGAGGAAGTGGACGTTACGTTGACCTGTAACACGGGATTGCCGTTGCAGCAGACCTTTACCATTGAAGGCGGTGATCCTGTTGGGGTGACTTTTGTCGTAACCAACATACCGGACACCGGTGTTGACTGCGCCGTGACGGAGACCGGTGGACCGGCCGGGTATACGGCTGACTTGACTGGCTGCTCATGGACCGATTTGACGGGCGGTTACTATGGCTGCCAGATCACCAATTCCGCCCAGGATGCGACCTTCACCGTCACCAAGGAATGGGAAATCATCAACGACGGCGGCGACGCGGTGGACGAGTCGGCACAAGTCACGATTCAGTGTGACAGCCTGATCACCGATAGCAACGGGTACATATACGACTGTGGCGGAGGCTACTGGTGCGCCTACGAGTACCTGGGTGACGGCGATTCGCTGTGGGTCGACGTCAGCACGCTGACTGGCGATGCCTACTGCTCTGTCTCAGAGTCCATCGGCCAGAGCGGTGTCGTATCCGACGCCGACGACTGTTTCAGCCGCTTCCTGTCGGCGGGAAGCTCCGATTCCTGTGTGATCTACAACACGGTGTTCTTCGAGGGCATCCCGACGCTGAGCCAATATGGCCTGGCCATTATGGCCCTGCTGATGCTGGGCATGGGCTTCATCGGCTTCCGGCGTTTTGCCTGATCGGCCTTAGCTGAAAAGCACTCAAACGAACCCCGCGGCAGGCGACTGTCGCGGGGTTTTTATTTGGCTGGACGAGGTTCACAAAAAGAGGCAGAAAAACAACAATATGGCGTGGAAAAACCACATAAAAAAAACAGTAAAAAGGGCATCAAATGAATTGACACAAATTGACAATGCAGGGATAATTGCGCTCAAGGGCCTGGGGATTCGTCTCCAGGCTTGAGCAAATCGTGTGCCGGGACTGTACAACCCGGAACGCTATTTAGCTTTTTGAGAGTGATCGAAAGTAATGGAGGACAGGTTGCCGAAGACGGAAGCCTCCGGCTTTTGCAACACGAATCTGATACATAATGGAGAATACTAATGAATCTTAAGCGCGCGTTTTTAACTTTAATGGCACTGATGTTGCTGCCTGCCCTGGCTACGGCTCAGGAACCGGGCGAGACGGTCCGTTTCACAGTCAACAAGCTCTGGGTCGAGACCGACCTGGATGTCTGGCCCAACCCGGACCAGGACGTGGTTGTAGAAATCGTCTGCAACACCGGCCTTCCGCTGACGCAGCAGGCCAGCATCAATTCCGGCCCCGACGGTGGCGTGGTTTTCGTGGTCTCAGAACTCACTGATATCGGAAACACTGTGTGCACGATCAGCGAAGTTGACGTTCCCACCGGCTTCAGGGAATGGAGTGTTAAACAAGGTGGCATTATTCCGGACGATCTCATGTTGGGCGGATGCGTCTTCACCGGTGGTACTGACCTGAACATTGGGGACAACGATTGCCTCATCATCAACCAGGCCCTGCCTGGACAGGTTACCGTGTACACCGAATGGGAAATCATCAACTCGGGTGGCGAAGAGATCAATGAGCAATCCTATATCACGATCCGGTGTGACGAAGAGATCCTGCAAGGCTACTTCTCCTCTCCGTACTGGTACTATAACGAGTGGCTGTACGGCGATGACTCCACCACGGTGGACGTGAACGCGGGTATCGGCGGAACCGACTGCTACGTATATGACAGCGTTGGCGACAGCGCAGTCGTCACCTCCGGTAGCTGCTACGAGAACAACAACTTGGTCGTCTTCCCGGGCGGCACGGACAGTTGTGGTTTCATCTATACCGTCTTCTTCGAAGGCATCCCGACGCTCAGCCAGTACGGCCTGGCCATCATGGCCTTGCTGATGCTCGGCGTGGGCTTCGTGGGCTTCCGTCGCTTTGTCTGATCGATAGCGACTGAACGTCTATAGCCTTTGAGCTATACAGAACCCCGCGGATGCTTCTGCTTCCGCGGGGTTTTTTTATGCCGCCGCACTGACATGACATAACAGGACCATGAAGCTCAACCACGTCCTAGCAGTTACTTGCCTGTTCGGGCTCTGCCTGTTGAACGCGCCCGGCCAGCTGATGGCCCAGGACGCAGCGAGCGCCACGATCAGCGTCGAACTGCAGTTCGAGCCGGATTTTCCGGGGTCCGGCAACATCCAGCTGTTTTGCAGCTTTGGCGATCCGCGTCAGCAGGAACGAACGCTCGAAACCGGCAGCCCGCTAGAACTCCCGCTCAGTGGATTCAGTCCATCTGGCGGCACCTGCCAACTCAGGGCCATCCCGGTTCCGGGTTACACGCCTATTTACGAAGTGTCGGGCGGGGCCGCCTACCGGGCAGACAAGAACGGCTGTCAGTTCACCCGCTTCGAGAACGGCCAGGCCAATATGTGCCGGGTCCTACTGAGGCAGGATCCTGTCACGCTCACCGTTTACAAGAAGTGGATCGGTGGATCGGGCGAGGAACCCGCCGTGCAGATCAGCCTGGAGTGCGAAAGCGGGGAGTACACGGGATTCCGTTACATCAACGAGGGCTCGCCGGCCGGATGGCAGATCAGCGGCGTCCACCCGGACGGCATCCTGTGCAACGTCAGCGAAACCGTACTCGAGACCTATCGCCCCGACATCATCGACTGCCAGGGCCTGTATATCCTTCCCGGCCGGGGGGAGGAATGCACCATGGTCAATACCAAGATCGTGAAACGCATCGAAATGCTGAACCGCTACGGCAAGGTCGTGATGATCGTGCTGGTGCTCGTCATCGGCCTCGTCGCCATGAAGCGCTTCTCCTGACACTGTAGGAGCGGATTTATCCGCGATGGTTTTATGTCTTTTTTGCGAGCCGTGCCAAGGGGAGCAGCCGGGTAGCTCTTTGCAGGACACGTTCGAGACATCCCTGTGCACTCCTCGACTGTTCCCGACAGCTCGAGGGTCCTGCAAAGAGCTACCCGGCTGCTCCTCTTAACGCCCAATACAACCACTGCGGTGTTTTGTATTGGGCCTTGACAGACGGATCGGGGGACCCCTTCCAGGACAATAAAGCTGTCGGGAACAGTTTATTAGCGCACAGGGACGTCTTGAGCGCAGGCGATGAAGGGGGAGCGACTTTGCCGAAGGCAAAAAAGTGCCCCCGGAATGCCGTTAAGCGCGTGTGTCCTGGAAGGGGTCCCCCGATCCGTCTTATTGGCACGGCGCTCGAGAAATATAAAACCATCGCGGATAAATCCGCTCCTACAAGCTGTAAGGGGGTTAATGGACATCCCATTGCAAGGGAATCACGAGGTAGTTTTGTAAAACCCCTTTACAGGTGTTGACAAGAATTTACAAAAGTAGGATACTTAGTCCCAGAACACACAGGGCTCCAAAGTATCAACAGGCCGACAGGATGTCGGCCTGTTTTCTTATGCGGGTCCGATCCGTGTTTCAGTCCCATACGCCTGATGTGACGCGGGGCCTTTTCTCGAGGTCGTCCCGTGTCGCCACTTCGGAAAATCCGCGATCGACCATGAGCTGCCGGGCCGCGTCGGCCTGGTCGAAACCGTGTTCGAAAGCCAGCATTCCTCCTTTTCCGAGATACCGGGGCGATTCGCCCACGATATGTCGTATGGACGCCATGGCGTCTTTTCCCGGTGTCAGCGCCGCGGCGGGTTCGAAGCGGCAATCGCCGCGCCGGAGGTGTGGATCATCTTCGGCGACGTAGGGCGGATTACTGACAAGCAGCTGGAATTGGCCTTCCAGCGGTGCGAGCCATTCGCCGGCGTGGAACCGGATTCGACCCGGGGCGATGTTACGGGCATTTTCCCGGGCCACTTCGAGGGCGGCTGAGCTGCAATCCACCGCGTGGACCATACATTCAGGACGCTCGACAGCCAGGGCCAGCGCGACCGCGCCGCAGCCGGTGCCCAGGTCCGCGATGCGCCATGCCGCTTCCCGGGGAATGAACTCCAGCGCGGTCTCCACCAGCATTTCGGTTTCCGCCCGCGGGATCAGTACGTCCGGGGTGACCTTGATCGGAAGCGACCAGAATTCACGAACGCCGGCCAGGTAGGCGATGGGTTCGCCCGATTCCCGCCGTGCGATCAAATCCATGTAGTTCTCTGTTTGCACCGCATCCGGCACGGCTTCCGGGTTGGCGTAGAGCCAGGCGCGACCGATGCCCAACGCCTGGCACAACAGAACCTCGGCCTCCAGCCGAGCCGCCGGTTGCCCGGCCAGTCTCTTCCGGCCCTCGGCCAGACATTGCCTCACATCCATTGTTCTAACGGCAGGATAGCGATGTCATGCCACGCTCAGATTTCCGTGGGCCGGTCGGCGCTGGTGCGAACGGCGCTGGGTTGCGCGGTCGTCTTTGCGGATCGCCCGGGCACGACGTGATTCCAGGCTTCCCGCAGCCAGGACCCGAAATCTTCCAGTATCAGGTAGAGGGCGGGAATCAGGAAGAGGGTGATCACGGTCGCGAACAGGATGCCAAAGGCCAGCGAGGCGGCCATGGGGATCACGATCTGCGCCTGCAGGCTCGTTTCCAGCACGATCGGGATCAGGCCGAAAAAGGTCGTCAGCGAGGTCAGCAGGATGGCGCGGAACCGCTTGCTGGCCGCATCGGTCACGGCCTGGATCAGTGGAATGCCCTGGCGGCGCTCGCGGTTGACGAAGTCGACCAGGATCAGGCTGTCGTTGACCACCACGCCGGCCAGGGCGATGATGCCGAAGAAGCTCATCATGCTGACCTGCAGGCCGAGGATCCAGTGACCGACCAGGGCCCCGATGGTGCCAAAGGGGATCACGGACATGATGATAAAGGGCTGCCAGTAGGAGCGCAGCGGGACGGCCATCAGGGCGTAGATCAGGAATACGGCAAACAGAGCGCCCTTGACCAGGTCCTCCTGCACTTCCTGCGCTGCCTGGCTGGCGCCACTGAGGCGGTGCCGGACCCCCGGGTAGAGCGTGAGCACTTCGGGAAGTTCCTTCTTGAGAATGTCGTCTGTGATCTTGCCGGGCTCGTAGTTCTCCTTGTCTACTTCGGCGGAGACGCGCACGGCGCGCTCGCGGTCGAAGCGCTGGATGGTGGTGGGGCTCTCGGACATCTCCACCTCGGCGACGGCATGGAACGGCACCCGCTCGCCATCCGGCGTGCGGATGCGCATGTTGTCGAGGTAGCCGACCGAATCGCGCTCGTCGCGCGGGAAACGGACCATCACCTTGACCTCGTCCTGGCCCCGCTGCACCCGCTGCACTTCCTCGCCGTAGAATCCGGCGCGCACCTGCCGCGCCAGGTCGGCCAGCGTCAGCCCCAGCGCTTCCGCCTCCGGCTTGATGTTCAGCTTGATTTCCGGCGTGCCGCGCTCGTAGGAGTTGCGGATGTCGTACACGCCCTCGTACCGGCGGATGCGGCTTTCCAGTTCCCTCGCGGCGCGGCCCACCTGTTCGATATTGGTGCCGATCAACTGCAGGGAAATGGAAGGGCCGCCGCCCGGCCCGGTGGCGCCTTCGAAACCGAGTGTCTTGACGCCCGGCAATTCTCCCACTTCCTCGCGCCAGCGGCGCAGGACTTCCGGACCCGTTATGACATCGTCATTCTCCTTGACCAGCTCTGTGATGATCATCCCGGACGTGTCGTCGCGGGCGAATGACAGCGCGCTGGAAACGACGGCGCCGGATTCGACGCCCTGTTCCTCGCTCACCTTGCGATCCACCTCCCACAGGCCGTCCTGGATACGGCGCAGGGCGTCATGTGTCTGCGTTGCCGGAGTTCCCTCGTTCATCTGCAACTGGACCTGGAGGAAATCCGCCGTGAAATCGGGGAAAAACACGAAGCGCAGGATGCCGCCGGCCAACAAGCCGATTGACAGGATCAGCAGGGAAATGAACACGGAAAGCGTCAGGTAGCGTCGTTTGAGAGCCTTTGTCAGGAAGGGCACGTATTTGTCATCCACGAAATGGTGCAGCCCCTCGCTGAAAAAGCGCTGGAAACGGATCAGGAAGTTATGCGTGTCTTTGTCGTAGTGCTTTACCTTCATGTGGGCCAGGTGGGCCGGCAGGATCAGCTTGGATTCCACCAGCGAAAACACGAGGCACAGGATCACCACCCAGCCGATCGCCGCGAAAAACTGGCCGGAAATGCCGGTGACCAGCAGGATCGGCAGGAAGGCCGCGATGGTCGTCAGCACGCCGAAGGTGGCGGGAACGGCCACCTTGAGCGCGCCTTCCACGATATTGTCCACCGAGTGGCCCTTGGCGCGCATGTTGGTGTAGGCGCTCTCGCCGATCACGATGGCGTCGTCCACCACGATGCCCAACACCAGGATGAATCCGAACAGGCTCAGCATGTTGACCGTCACGTCCACCGTCGGCATCAGGAAGAACGCGCCCATGAACGCGATCGGCAAGCCCACCATGACCCAGAACGCCAACTTCAGGCGCAGGAACAGCGCCAGGATCAGGAATACCAGCGCCGCGCCCATGACCAGGTTCTTGACCATCAGGTCCAGGCGGCCATCCAGGTAGTAGCTGATGTCCGCCCATGCCGCGACCGAAACGCCTTCGGGCAGGCTGGCGTTCTTGCGCGCCACAAAGTCTTGGACGGTGGCTGAGATGTCCAGTTCGCTCTGGTCGCCGACCGAGAGCACCTGGATGGAGATCACCGGCTTGCCGTTGTATTCGGAAAAGCGGTCGCCTTCGACGAACGCGTCGCGGATTTCGGCAATGTCCTTGAGCAGGACGCGAGTGCCGTCCGGGTTGGTCCGGACAACGATGTTCTCGAAGTCCCGGCCGATGTAAGCCTGGCCCTTGGTGCGCACCAGGATGTCGCCGGAATCGGAGCGGATCGCGCCGGCTGGCAGGTCCAGGGAACCGCGCCGGACGGCCTGTGCCACCTCCGTCAGGGTCATGCCGTAGCCCTGCAGGGTGAACTCGCTGACTTCGATACTGATCTCGTACGGCCGCGAGCCCAGGAACTCGGTGCGGGTGACGCCGTCCAGGGTGACGATCTCGTTTCGGATCTGCTTGGAAAACTCCTTGAGGGTGCGCTCGTTGACGTCGCCGTACACGCTGACGATCACGACCTGCTGCTGGAACTGGGTGCGCGAAATGACCGGTTTCTCGGTGTTATCGGGGAAGGTGAAGATGGCGTCGACCCGGTTTTTGACCTGGTCCATCACTTCGCTGACCTCGTAATCCGCGTGCACCTCCACCTGCACGCTGCCGTTGCCGCGCCGGGCCGTGGACACGATCTCCTTGATGCCCTCGATGTCCTGGATGGCTTCCTCGATCTTGACCACCACGCCTTCCTCGACGTCCAGCGGCGTGGCGCCCAGGAAGGGGACGTTGATGGTGATGAAGTTCGTTTCAATCCGGGGCTGGATTTCCTTCTTGATGGTCACGACGGTGTAGAGGCCGCCCAACAGCAGGATGAACATAAGCAGGTTCGCCGCCACCGAGTTGCGGGCGAACCAGTTGATCAGCGATTCATAGGGGCCCTGTGTCATTGTTCGGCCTCCGCATCTCCGCCCGCATCAGCCGGGCCGGGGCCGGCCGGCGGCGGCTCCTCGCCCGTGATGGCCAACAGCGTTCCGGGAATGGGCGCATCCATCGAGGTCGTGATGATTTTCTCGCCGCCTTCCAGCCCTTCGCTGATGTATACACTCCTGGGCTCGGATCTCAGCACCGTGACGGGTCGGATTTCCAGCTTGCGTTCCTCATCGGCCAGCAGCACCGTGTCGTCCGCCTGCAGCACGGACCGGGGCAGGACCACGACATTTTCCGCCCGCAAGCCCTGAATCTCGGCGCGCACGAACGTGCCCATCTTCAGTTCGTCCTGTTCGCTGAGCCCAAGCACGCCGTACGGGTCCTTGATCTCGGCCACGGCGTAGATCACCCGGCTGCCTTCGTCCACCACCCCCTCGGTGCGCACGATTTCCGCCTGCCACTGCCCGCTGATGCCGCCGCTCTCGGCGACCAGGTTCACGGGTATGCGGTGCGCCCGGTCCAGGCGCGTCGCCGCGGGAAGATCCAGGTGGGCAATATCGCTGCCGGACAGCGGCAGCCGGATTTCCGCGACGTCCACGGAGAAAGAGACGCCCAGCGGCGTGCCCGGCGTGACGTACTGGCCGACGTCCACCAGTTTGCTGCGAACCAGGCCGTCGTAGGGCACCGAAATCTGTGTTCGCTGCAGGTCGCGCTGGGCTTCCTGCAACTCGGCCTCGGCCGCCTGCACGGCTGCCTTGGCTTCAGCCAGTTGCGGCAGTCGCAGGGTCAGTTCCGAAGGCTCTCCCTGCCGGCCCAGGTTCCGCCAGTCTTTCAGGGCCTGGTCGGAGCGGGCCTGCTGTTCGGACAACTGGGCCTTGCGGGCCGCCAGGGCGGCTTCGGCCCGCATCAGGCCCGTCTGGTAATCGCTGGGATCGATCTGCAGCAGGACTTCTCCTTCGCGGAAAAAACCGCCGGCGATGAAATTGGAGGAAACCGAGACGATCTTGCCCGAGACTTCAGCCACCAGCGTGGTCTGGGTTCTCGGCGCCACCGAGCCCTGGGAGAATACCGACAGGTTCAGGGAAGCGACTTCCGCTTCAATGGCGTCGACCCGGACGGCCAGCCCCGAGGTATCGGTCCGCTCCGGGCGCTTTCCCTGGGCGATGATGAACAAGGCGACCACCACCGCTATCGACAGGCCAATCAGGACCAGCGGCAGGATGAACCTGAAAAATTTGCGCATGCGAGTTTCTCTCCCAAAGGCTCGAGGCCAGGCGACACCTGCTGTGACAACTGGAAATTATTCCAGTTGCCTGCCAGTTCGTCATGGGGCAGAAGTTTAGCAGCTTGATTAAATCGACAGTTAATGCAATGTACAATGCTCTTTTTGGTGGCCGAGACTTCTGATGTTCAGATCCTTTCGTGCTCAGTGGGCAAGGAATGATGCAGCCAGGCAGCGTGCAAAAATGGGAATCATCCTGAAATCGAAAGAAGAAGTCGAGCAGATGCGGGTTGCCGGCCAACTGGCCGGGGAAGTGCTTCGCATGATCCGGCCGCAGGTGCAGCCCGGCATCAAGACCAGCGAGCTCGACGAGATCTGCCACGAATACATCACCAGTCACCAGAAGGCCATTCCCGCCCCGCTGAATTACCGCGGATTTCCCCGTTCCATCTGCACCTCGGTCAACCATGTCATCTGTCACGGAATCCCCGGCGAGAAACGCCTCAAGGATGGCGACATCGTCAACATCGACATCACGGTGATCAAGGACGGCTGGCACGGGGACACCAGCAAGATGTTCCTGGTGGGACAACCCACGATCAAAGGCAAACGGATCAGTGATATCGCCTATCGCTCCATGGTCACCGGCATCGAGATGGTGCGCCCCGGCATCCGGCTGGGCGATCTCGGCCACGCGATCCAGCGCTACGCGGAAAAACAAGGCTGTTCCGTTGTGCGCGAGTATTGCGGCCACGGCATCGGCAAGGGTTTTCACGAGGATCCGCAGGTATTGCATTACGGCCGCCCGGGTACCGGAGAAATCCTGACGCCCGGCATGGTTTTCACCATCGAGCCGATGATCAACCTGGGCCGCCGAGAGACGAAACTGCTGCCCGACGGCTGGACCGTGGTCACCCGCGACCGCAGCCTTTCCGCGCAATGGGAACATACGATCGCGGTGACCGAAGACGGCCATGACGTCCTGACGCGCCTGCCCGGGGACGATCTCTGACCATGAACGGCCGCCTGGCCGCGTTGCCGGCAACCCGGGGATGCCTGGACCTTGCGCAGATCGAGGCCCTCGAACGCGACGGCGTCATCCGCCTCGATGCGGCCGACGCGGCCCGGCAGATCGCATCGCTGCGAGATTTCCTCCGGAACGCCATGGAATCGGCCGACGCCCGGCTCGCGGAACAGTTCTGGGCAGGTGAAGACGTGGTCCAGCTCGTTCACTCCCGAGCCTGGGTCATCGAGCAATTGCTGCTGCTTGCCTGGAAAAAGCTGGTTCCGTTCGCGGATGACGTCAGCCTGGTAGCAGTGGGCGGTTACGGGCGGGGGGAACTGCATCCCGCTTCGGACATCGACCTGCTGATCCTGCTCGGTGACGAGGCGGACAAGGATTCCCTGCGCAACGAGATCGAGGCTTTCGTCCAGTTGTTGTGGGACGCGGGCTTCTACCTGGGCCACAGTGTCAGGACCGTTTCGGAATGCGCCGAGGACGCGGCGGAAGACGTGGTCACGGCCACGACCATGATGGAAACGCGCCTGCTGGTCGGGTCCATGGAGCTCCTGAACGAGATGTCGGACGTGACCGCGCCCGGCCGGATCTGGGGCGCGAGCGATTTTTTCGCGGCCAAGTTCGACGAGCAGAAACAGCGCCATGAGCGCTACCACGATACGGCCTATAACCTGGAACCCAATATCAAGGAAGGCCCGGGCGGGCTGCGTGATATCCAGATGATTTCCTGGGTCGCGCGCCGCCACCTGGGTGCGCGAACGCTGCACGGCCTGGTCGAGCATGGCTACATCAGCGAGTCGGAGCACCGTGACCTGGTCGGCGGTCAGCACTTCCTGTGGCGCGTGCGCTTCGCACTGCATCTGCTGGCCGGGCGCGCCGAGGACCGCCTGCTGTTCGATTTCCAGCGCCAGATCGCGGATCGTTTCGGTTTCGAGGACAGCGACACCACCCTGGCGGTCGAGCAGTTCATGCAACTTTACTATCGCACCGTGATGCGGCTGGAGCGTCTGAACGAGAGCCTGCTGCAATTGTTCCAGGAAGCCCTGCTGTCTTCCGGAAAGGATGAAATTGTCGTGTTGAACGATGATTTCCAGGCGCGCAACGGGTTCGTGGAACTGCGCAATCCCTCCGTCTTCTTTCGGCGCCCGGTCGCCTTGATGGAACTGTTCGTGTTGCTGGCCCGGGAGGAGGGTCTGTCCGGCGTGACGGCTTCCACCATCCGCTCCATCCGCGACCACCTCTACCTGGTCGATGACGAATTTCGCTGCAGCCGGGCAGTCAACGACTGTTTTCTCGAACTCCTGAGACAGCCCCAGGGCGTGTACACCCAGCTCAGGCGGATGAACCGCTACGGCCTGCTGGCGGCGCTTATCCCTGCCTTTGGCAACATCGTGGGGCGGATGCAGTATGACCTGTTTCACGTTTACACGGTGGATCAGCACACGCTGTTCGTTGTGCGCAACCTGCGCCGCTTCGCTTACGGCAAGTACGAAGATCGTTTCCCGCACGCCCGCTTGGTGTTCAAGCGGATCGCCAGGCCCGAACTGCTCTACCTGGCCGCCATTTTCCACGACATCGCCAAGGGCAGGGGCGGCGACCACTCCGAACTCGGGGCGGTGGATGCCGAGGCGTTCTGCGCCATGCTCGACATCGAGCCGGCCGAAGGCGAAATGGTGAGCTGGCTGGTGAGATTCCACCTGATGATGTCGCAGACCGCGCAGCGTAAGGATCTCTCGGATCCGGCCAACATCCAGGCGTTCGCGGAGTTGGTTGGCAATACCCGCTACCTCGATCACCTGTACCTGTTGACGGTGGCCGACATCGCCGGCACCAGCCCCAAGCTCTGGAACAACTGGAAGAACAAGTTGCTTTGGGAGCTTTACCTGGCGACCGGCGACGCTCTGCGGCGCGGACTGGAAAACCCGATCAAGCGCGCCACGCGCATCCGGGAAACCCGGGCGTCTGCGTTGAGCCGCCTGTTGCGGTACTGCGCGGACACGGTTTCGATCAACCAGTTGTGGGACACGCTGCCGGAGAACGCGTTCTGGCGACTGAGTCCGGATCAGCTCGAATGGACCACGGCCATGGTCATCGCCGGCGGGGAAGGGGAGGATTGCATCTCCTTGCGTCCGGTCCAGCCCCACGGTGTATCCGAACTGCTGGTCTACGTGCCGGACCACGACGGGTTGTTCGCCACGATCACTTCCATCCTGGACGAGATGGGCCTGGACGTGATGTCGGCGCGAGTGCTGACCACCAAGGATCAGAAGAGCTACGACCTGTTCCAGTTGATGGACCAGCACGGTGAGATCGTGAACGAGATGGACGCCGCCGAACTGGTCGGCCGGCTCGAAGCGGCGACCACCGACTGCACGCCGCGAACCCCGGTTCGCCGCAGCGTGCCGCGACGCCTGCGCCATTTCAAGTCCGAGCCGGAGATCCGTTTCACGAAAGACCCCGACGGGGGCGGGTCGGTTTTGCATATCCATTGCGACGACCGGCCGGGCTTGCTCTCACGGATCGCCACCGCCATATACAGCCAAAGCGTGCAGGTGCACAACGCGCGCATCGCCACCTTCGGCGAGCGTGTCGAGGACACCTTTCTGGTCAGCGATCCGGATCACCGGCCGCTGAGTTCGGAGGCCAGGGACGCCCTGGCCGGCAAGCTCATCGAGCACATTGAAGAAGGTTAGGACATGAAGCATCTGATCGAAGCCGCGTGGGAAGACCGTGCAAGCCTGGCTCCGGACCGGGCGCCGGCCGAACTGCGCACGGCGGTGGAGGAATGCCTGGACGGCCTGGAAAGCGGCCGATTCCGCGTGGCCGAACCCGGGCTGTCGCCAGGCGAGTGGACCGTCAATCAGTGGTTGAAAAAAGCTGTTCTTCTGTCGTTCCGCCTGCATGAGAACGAGGTGATCGAAGCTGGCTTCACCCGCTTCTACGACAAACTGCCGCTGCGCTGGGGTGGAGAAGCCGGCGGTAATATCGACGAGACGGGGGCGCGTGTAGTGCCGCCCGCCACGGTTCGGCGCGGCGCGCACATCGGCCACGACGCCGTGCTGATGCCCTGCTACGTGAATATTGGCGCCTACGTGGGCGAGGCTACGATGGTCGACACCTGGGCCACGGTCGGATCCTGCGCCCAGATCGGCGCCGGCGTGCACCTGTCCGGCGGGGTCGGGATCGGAGGCGTGCTCGAACCCCTGCAGGCCAATCCGACCATCATCGAGGACGGCTGTTTCATTGGTGCGCGCTCGGAAGTCGTCGAAGGCGTCATCGTCGAAAAAGGCAGCGTGCTTTCGATGGGCGTGTACATCGGACAGAGCACGAAGATCTACAATCGCGAGACCGGAGAAATCACGCGCGGCCGGGTGCCGGCCGGGTCCGTGGTCGTGCCCGGCTCGCTGCCGGCAGCGGACGGCAGCCATTCACTCTATTGCGCGGTGATCGTCAAACAGGTGGACGAGAAAACGCGCGCCAGCACCGGCGTCAACGAGATCCTACGAAATGCTGAATGAAGATCGCATCCACCTCGACGTTTACGGCATCACAAATTGCGATTCCTGCCGAGCTACCTTGAAGTGGCTGAAGACGCGCAACGTTCCACACACCTTTCACGATTTTCGCAAGGACGGCCTGTCGGCGGACCGGCTCAGATCCTGGCTGGATTCCGATCACGCCGGCGCGCTGCTGAACCGTCGGAGTACGACCTGGCGCCAGCTGACCGATAAGCAGAAGGAACAGGCACTGACCGACCCCCTGGAACTGTTGCTGGAACACCCCACGCTGATCAAGCGGCCGGTCCTCACCGAGGGTGATGTCATCCTGGACGTTGGCTTCTCGCCGCGACATCTGGAAGACTACATCTGACCATGTCGAAAGTACTCGAGTTGACGACGGAATTGACGGCGCGGCCTTCGGTCACCCCGGACGACGCCGGTTGCCAGCGCCTGATCGCCGAACGCCTGCTGCCGCTCGGATTCGACGTGGAATGGTTTCTCCGGGGCGACGTCAGCAACGTCCTCATCACCCGCGGCAGGGGTTCGCCCTCGATCTGGTTCCTTGGCCACACCGACGTCGTGCCTTCCGGCCCGGAGGAACTCTGGACGTTTCTCCCGTTCCACCCGGACCAGAAGGACGGCGAGTTATACGGCCGCGGAGTCGCGGACATGAAAGGCGCCGTCGCCGCGATGACCGTGGCGCTGGAGACCTTCGCCCGGCAACACCCGGACCACCCGGGCAAGGTCGGGCTGCTGTTGACCAGCGACGAAGAGGGCGAGGCAGTCGATGGGATCGTGCGCGTGGCCGACGAATTGCGGCGCCGCGGGACGCACCCCGACCATTGCCTGGTCGGGGAACCGTCCAGCCAGCAGGTTCTTGGCGACACCGTGCGGGTGGGCCGGCGCGGCTCGATCCATGTCCGGCTCAGGGTAAATGGCATCCAGGGCCACTCCGCTTTTCCCGAGAACCTGGACAACCCGGTCCACCGTATCGCCCCATTCCTGGAAGAACTGGTCGACCGGAAGTGGGATACGGGCGACGAGGAATTTCCGGCCAGCCACTGCCAGGTGGCTTACCTGGACGCCGGCACCGGCGCCCGCAATGTGACGCCGGCGTACGTCGATTTGATGGCCAACTTCCGCAATGGCCCCGGCCTGCCGGCCGCGGACATCGAGTCCACTTTCCTGCAACTGCTGCGGCGGCACGACATCGAGGATTATGAAATCCGCTGGGACGTGCTGGGCGAGCCTTTCCGCAGTCCCGCCGGAAAGCTGCGCGAAGCCGTGGTCGAGGTCGTTCAGGACCTGCTGGAACTGACCCCGGAGCTGAACACCGGCGGCGGCACCTCGGACGGCCGCTACATGGCGCCCCTGGGCACCGAGGTCCTGGAACTCGGGCTTCTGAACTCAACCATCCACCAGGTGGACGAGCGCACCCCCATCGCCGACCTGGACCGCCTCTTCGCCGTCTACTACGACATCATCCGCCGCCTCCTCGCCTGATTCCCATCGCTTACAGCCCAACCCGGCGCCACGATTGATTCCAGGGTGTTGAGCCCTCAAATTCTGACTATCAGATATTGAGGTAATGGTTATGCGAATGGACAAACTGACGAGCAAGTTCCAGCTTGCACTGGCGGATGCCCAGAGCCTTGCCACCGGGCTCGATCACCAGTTGATCGAGCCGGTGCACGTGATGTCGGCGCTGCTGGACCAGGAAGGCGGGGCGGTCGGCCACCTGCTGACCCGGGCTGGTGTGCGGGTCAACCAGTTGCGCTCGCAACTGGGCGAACGCCTGGAGAGCCTGCCCCGGGTGAGCGGGGCAGAGGGTGAAATCGGCCTTTCCAACGAATTGGCCAAGGTATTGAACCTGACGGACAAGCTGGCCCAGAAACGGGGCGACCAGTACATAGCGAGTGAATTGTTCGTGCTGGCCGTTCTGGATATGAAGGGCGAACTGGCGAACATCCTGGTGCAGGCAGGCGCCAACCGCGACGCCGTCGACAAGGCCGTCGACGAAATGCGCGGCGGTGAGCAGGTGGTGGATCCGAACGCCGAGGAAAACCGGCAGGCGCTGGAAAAATACACGATCGACCTGACCGAGCGGGCCGAGCAGAGCAAGCTGGACCCGGTAATCGGCCGCGACGAGGAGATTCGGAGATGCGTCCAGGTGCTGCAGCGGCGGACCAAGAACAACCCGGTGCTGATCGGCGAACCGGGCGTGGGCAAGACCGCCATTGTCGAAGGCCTGGCGCAGCGCATCATCAACAACGAGTGCCCCGAGGGCATCCGCGGCAAGCGTGTTCTCAGCCTGGACATGGGCGCGTTGCTGGCCGGCGCGAAGTTCCGCGGCGAATTCGAGGAACGCCTGAAGGCCGTCCTGAACGATCTCGCCAAGCAGGAAGGCAACATCATCCTGTTCATCGACGAAATCCACACCATGGTCGGCGCGGGCAAGGCCGAGGGCGCCATGGATGCGGGTAACATGCTGAAGCCGGCGCTGGCGCGCGGCGAACTGCACTGTATTGGCGCGACCACGCTGGACGAATACCGACAGTACGTCGAAAAGGACGCCGCGCTGGAGCGCCGTTTCCAGAAAGTGTTCGTCGGCGAGCCGACGGTCGAAGACACCATCGCCATCCTGCGCGGCCTGCAGGAACGCTACGAGGTGCACCACGGCGTCGACATCACCGACCCGGCACTGGTGGCCGCGGCGACCCTGTCCCACAGATATATCAGTGACCGGCAGCTGCCGGACAAGGCCATCGACCTGATGGACGAGGCGGCCTCGCGCATCCGCATGGAGATCGACTCCAAACCCGAGGCGCTGGACCGCCTGGAGCGCCGCCTGATCCAGCAGAAGATCCAGCGCGAGGCACTGAAGAAGGAAAGCGACGAGGCGTCCTTGAAACGCCTGGAAGAACTGGAAAAGGACATCGCGGAAATGGAACGTGAATTTTCCGACCTGGACGAAATCTGGAAGTCGGAAAAGGCGGCCGTTCAGGGCACCACGCACATCAAGGAAGAACTCGAGCGGGCCCGCGCCGCCCTGGACACCGCCATGCGGGCCCAGGACCTGGCGCGCATGTCGGAGTTGCAGTACGGCAAGATTCCCGAACTGGAGAAACAGCTCGAGGGCGCCGAGAAAGGCGAGCAGGGCGGCTTCCAGCTCCTGCGCAACCGTGTCACCGAGGACGAGATCGCGGACGTCGTTTCGCGCTGGACCGGGATACCGGTCTCGCGCATGCTGGAAGGCGAACGGGACAAGCTGCTGCGGATGGAAGAGAGCCTGCACGATCGCGTGATCGGCCAGGACGAGGCGGTTTCGGCCGTTTCCGACGCGATCCGGCGTTCGCGGGCCGGGCTGTCCGACCCGAACCGCCCGATCGGTTCCTTCCTGTTCATGGGTCCGACCGGCGTCGGCAAGACCGAGCTGTGCAAGGCCCTGGCGGAATTCATGTTCGACACCGAGGAGGCGATGGTCCGCATCGACATGTCGGAATTCATGGAAAAACATTCCGTGGCCCGGCTGGTCGGGGCGCCCCCGGGCTACGTCGGTTACGAGGAAGGCGGCTACCTGACCGAGGCGGTGCGCCGACGCCCGTATTCGGTGATCCTGCTGGACGAGATTGAAAAAGCCCATCCCGACGTGTTCAACATCCTGCTGCAGGTGCTGGACGACGGCCGCCTGACGGACGGCCACGGCAGGACCGTGGATTTCCGCAACACCGTCGTGGTGATGACGTCCAACCTGGGTTCGCAGCGGATCCAGTCCATGGCCGGCGAGGGCTACGAGGCGATGAAGGCTGCCGTGTTGGACGTCGTAAGCCAGCATTTCAGGCCCGAATTCATTAACCGCGTCGACGAAATGGTCGTGTTCCACCCGCTGGACCTAAAACAGATCAAGCTGATTGCCGGCATCCAGCTCGGAAACCTGAGCAAACGCCTGCAGGCGAACGGTTTTGACGTTGAATTCTCGGATGCGGCGATGAACCTGATCGGTGAAGCCGGCTTCGATCCGGTCTACGGCGCCCGCCCGCTGAAGCGCGCGATCCAGAACGAGATCGAAAACCCGCTGGCGCAGAAGATCCTCTCCGGCGC
>CAJIBJ010000189.1_pt1 | contig 20136 bp, 16 predicted proteins | sample 9199331 | NCBI WGS metagenome assembly CAJIBJ01 (sample SAMEA7708300, study PRJEB35096) | sediment metagenome | biome: marine neritic benthic zone biome [ENVO:01000025]; feature: sediment [ENVO:00002007]; material: shallow marine sediment [ENVO:03000034] sea grass bed [ENVO_01000059] ... | reverse complement strand
GTCCGTTGAAGGATAAGACTTTTCTGACTCTAGTGATTGATCCGGGAAGCTATATTGTTACGGCGAAGAGAACAAACTTCATGCTTAATTGGCAGGTCCGGGATGTGAGTGAGGACTTAACCACAGAACCAGACACAGTTTACTATGTCAAAGTAACTCCCCATTTAGAGAATTTAACGGTGGTGGGTAACGTTGCCTCGGTAACAGGGCAAGGACAAATTAGTATTGTTGACGCTCAAACAGCTCTCGCAGAATTGACTGAACTCACGTATAAAGGTGCCGCTACATACAATAACAAATATGTAAAAACTGGTACTGCCAAACACTAACTATGTTGGTTGGAAATAATTTAGGGTAGTGTCAAGAATCATTCGTGACCTTCCTGCATTAACTGACCCAGTTGTTAATTTAGTTTAAGCGGCCATGATGTGCTCTGGATTCTTGTACCAGTCCAAGTTCCGAAACTGGCCGAACTGAGAACTAAGCTCTCCTGAAATTCACGTCCATTGGAGTTCTGCTATGCGCTGGACACCGGAATTAGCTACCAAAGAAGCATCTTGGGCTGCTATCGAGCCATTGCGACCCTTCGACTGGTATGATGCGACAGGTTGCTTATGACCCAAAACAGACGGGCTGGGATCGGCAATGTCTTTCGCAATGAAACAACGCTATTTATCCCCTATCTATCTCGCTTTGGCGTCGATGCTTTCCGGCTGCGTTCTTTTTCAGGCCGATTTTGAATCCGACACTGTCGGTGCGCTGCCGAGTTCAAACCCTGCCGGCCCTCCGGAGGGCGATGAAATTGTGGCGTGGACTACCGGTTCGGAGGATATTGTTGTGATTGCTGATAGGTTGTTTGGCAACAGTCTGAGGCACTCATACCAGGAGTCAGTGAGCCAAATAGACTTCAACGCAATCGAGACTACGCGAGCGGTGCAGGAATTCGTTGCGCAGTGGGATGGATGTGCGGACCGGTGGAGCGCAGACACACCGAGGTATTTTTTTACTGTTGGAAACCGGAACACAGGTCATGCGAACTTTGAGATCGAAAACGGTGAATTTCGTGCCGCCGGCGAGCGACTTGGTGACGTCGTGTTTGGTGAATTCCATACGGTCAGCGTTCAGGTGGACAACAGGGCGGGTACTTACACGGTCACAATCGCCCAGGCTGACTCTACATCGGGCGAGGATGGAGCGTCGTGCTCGACATCGGGAGTAAGTCGTCCGGCTTGCCCGGAGGGTTTCCGATTCGAACGGGGATCGTGCCGTTCCGGACCTAGCTGGCTGGGCTACAGATCTCATTGCCCACTCGAAGGAAGGACCGGCTGCGCCACTTGCCGTGGCGACGAGGTCTTGGACACCATGAATGGCGCCTGCATCGCCAGATCCGGAGCTCGGAGCAGGGTCACTTCTTCTGCCAGGCCGATGGGCAGAGGGTTTGACTCTGAGGTCAGTCGCCTAAGCATTGTAGTGTCTTATGACAACATTGCGCCCAGCGATCCTGCCTCGTACATCATCGACGATATCTCGATTGTTAAACCAAGAGAGTAAGCATCAAGAAATACAAGAATCCTCATCCAGGATGCAACGTTGGTGGTCGGTCCTCTGGAGGTTTTAAGAATAAAATCAAGCACAATAAATCTGGAAATTTTTTACGGAGTTTTTCCAATGCGATTTAGCCGTCAAGCATTTGCTGTTATCGCTTTCTCGATTTCCTTCCATGCTCAAGCCACTGAGATGGAACAGCCCATATCGGAGGAAGCCCGGGCTGCCGCGATCTCGGAATTGAAGTTTGAGACTGAACCAGCCGAATATGCACTCCCGGATGCACACCAGACCTTCACGCTACCCGTTGGTTGGAGCCTTTATGAACAAGGAGAAGCCAAGAAGCTACTCCCTTTGATTCAAGGTACAGACGCTCCTTCTGCGCTCATTGCGATCGCTTTCGACGAAACGGAGCAACAACTGCAACAACTCATGTTCCACTACCATGAATGGGGCTTTGTGAAGGACTACGATTGGCAGTTTTTGAATGCGGACACGGTTCTTGAAGGATTCAGTGAAACGCTTGGAGAGAAAATACCTGGCTCCAAACTCAGAGGTTGGTTACTTGAGCCAACTCATGTCAATGCTGCCAAAGCAGCATATTGGGCATACGAATGGGAGTTTGATGGACAAGTTCTGATCATGGGGAGAGCCATCAAGTTGGGAAGAAACGGTTTCACCTTGATTGAGTGGGCGGGGGAAGCGGGAACACACTTCAACTCGACAGACAATCCTCTGATCACAGCATTGTCTGCCCTCGAGTTTAATGAAGGGTTTCGTTACAGCGATTACTCATCTGGAGATACGGTATCGGACGATGGCCTGGCCTCTCTGCTGGTTCTTGGAGGAAACGATAAGGGTGCTGATGAAATTCGTTTGGCCTATACGACGCGCACTCTGTCCTACCGGATTTGGATTGTAATCCTGGCCGCTGTCATTGCATTGCTCTCCCGAGGGGTGTTGCTTAGGCGTCTGAACAAAACGATGCTGTCGGAATCGAAAAAGGCCACGGGATATTCAGACGAAGAGACCTCAGTCAGGGAGGTGGCGCCGCCCCGGGAATTGGAGGTGATTGAGGCGAACGTGGAAACTGAGCTTCCCGAATCGACGCCCAATCGCGACAATCTGCTGAAAAAGGCCAGGAACACCATCAACCTGGTGTTCGTCGCCAATTTCATTATCGGCGCATTTTATACAGCCGCTTATTATTTGGTGCTGGACGATAAGCAAAGGATCGTATCCCACATCCCGTCGTTGGACGAGGCAGGCAAGAATGCAGCTGTGGCAATGATCCTGAAACTAGATCTATATCTGTATCTGATCATGTTCTTCCTTGTATGGAATGCCATGCGATTTTTGGGTGCAAGGAACCAGTTGAGCTCCTTTGGCAAGGGGCCACTCGGATTTCTCAAATCGGTTGCGGCCTTCATTTTCAAGTTCTTCCACAGCTCCTGGTGCAAAGCGCTCGGGTGGATAGTGCTGTTATACACCTTGTACATATTGTTCATTTTGAACGTTGTTTTCTTTATGCACATTCCGGGTTTGAATGAATGGTTGCTGGTGGTTGCTGTATTCCTGCACTTATCGCTTTGGTACCTGCTCAAGACGATCGGACGCAAGCGCATCAATACCAAATTGCTGATCCTGCGTGTGTTTTTGATTGGCAAGACTTCAGCATTTACCTTTAGGGGCCTGGCTAAATCCTGGGAGCATCTCGGCAATTACTTCACCGTGGCCGACCCTTCATTTTATAAGGCTACCTGGAAACAACGATTCAACCATACCTTCCCCCTTTATATTATTTTGTTGTTTTTCTTGTACACGGCATTGGTAGACCCAAACAGGGAAATCGAAGAATCGCTTTTTATTGGTTTTGTTTTCCTGTTGGTCATTGGAAACATTATCTTTGTCATCAATGCCAGTATCAGGATGAAACAAAAATTCATGAGTAATGCCGCTGAATTGGCCAAACGCTTGAAGAAGCTGGAACGCGCTCCAACAGACTTGTATCAAACCTTCAGGCCGGAACCGGTGATGTGCTATGACAATACCTGGAAACAGGCGGTGGATGGGTTGATCAGTTCTGCCGATGTCGTACTGATGGATTTGCGCGGTTTTTCCGAGACGAACAAGGGTTGCGCATACGAGGTAAATGTCCTGTTCGATAGCAAAGCTGCCAGCCACATCGTATTCATGGGTTATGAAGATGCCGTTCCCCTGATCCGAAATCTAATCAGGGAACAATGGGCCGAACTATCCGCAAAATCACCAAATCTGAATCTCGAAACCCCATATACCACTTTGTATACGGTGAGCAAAGAGGATAATAAAGACATCCAGGGCATCATGAATGCCTTACTTGAGTCAGCCGCCTTGGACATGCATTACGCTCAGGAATCCGGAAGGTAGTCTCTGCGAAAAACGGAGAAGCCGCGTGACAATCCCAACGGTGGGCGTCACCGGGCTTGGACGTTTCCGCGGAAACGTCTTCCGGCTCACCCCGCAGTTCCTGGAACAGTTCTTCAATTGTGCCTGTCGGCGTTTGCTGTATGCGCGCCCCGTTCCGGGATTAGAATAGTGCTTCCCGGCGCGATCAAAAATTGGAAACGCAATGAGCTTCTCTGCAACTATACTTGGCCATGTGGCCCGAAATCTGCGAGCCAAATGGCTTGTGGCACTCGCCCTGTTGTTGTTCTGTCCACTTGCGAGCGGGCAGGGCGCAGACGCCGAGACTCTGGCCGAACGGATGCTCGAGAGGCTGGGCGGGCGCGCGGCCTGGGCGGGGTTACGCAATACCATCAATGGCTCCCAGCAAAACCGGGCCGGCGAACCGACCGTCGTTTACGCAGTCATCACCATGGACTTCGAGCGGCCGCGTTTTCGCATCGAAACCACGGCGCAGGATCTTCACCTCATCCGGGTCATCGACGGCGAGAACAGTTGGCGATTGAGGGGTTCAGGCAATATTGAGGACGTGCCGGAAGCCCTCTTCGCCGACGATATGAAGTGGTACGAAGCCCACCTGTATCGCACAATCCACCGCGTCGCCGCGCGCGATCCCTTGCTATCGCTCGATATTGGCGCCGATGGACGCCTGGAGATCGCGGCCGATGGCAGGCGAATCCTGTGGTTCAGGCTCGATGCGAAAGGCGAACCCTACGCATTCGGCGCCTGGGACGACGATGTCGGCGCCCTGTCCGGCCCCTGGGATTTCGTCAAGGACGGCATACACCATCCACGTTGGGTTTCGAACTCGGACGGCACCTGGCGGGCCGCGGTGAAAGCGCTGGACGTCAACGTGCCGCTGCACGATAGCGCCTTTGCAAGACCGGAAAAGGACTAGACCGGGTAAAAAAGGACAGGAATCCTCCGTGCTCAGAAACCCCAACAACCGGCTTCTGGTGGCCATGCTGGCGATTGTGGTCCTCGCCGCCATGCTGTCTTCCTGGATCCAAACCTCCGGCGGCCGCGTCCGGGTTCATGACATCAAGATTCCGGCCCAGAACGGCCAGTGGGTGGCGGGCGACCTGTTCCGTCCGCTTTCGGCCACCGGCGATGAGCCGGCGCCGCTGGTCGTCGTGGTGCCGGGATTCCAGCGTTCCCGCGAGGCGTTGGCCAACATCGCCATCGAACTGTCGAGGCGCGGGATCGTGGTGATCTCGATCGATCCCTATGCCCAGGGCCGATCGAGTTCATCGAACAGCCGCATCGCCGCCACGACGGAAGGTTACGGCATGTTCGCCGTGGTGGACTATGCCGCCAGCAGCGAGAACCTGAATTACATCGACAGAAGCCGTATCGGCAGCACGGGGCATTCAGCCGGCGGTAACGCCGCGATCCGGGGCGCCAATTATTTCGGCCGGGAAGCGCAGGCCCGCGGCGAGCCGAGCAAGCTGCATTCGGTCTTCGTCTCCGGCTACGTGCTCACACTCAGGGAAGACATCCTGCAGGACGTCCGGTCCAATATCGGCGTGAGCTACGCTTTTTACGACGAGGGAGCCTACCGTAACGAGCTGAAAAACGCCGACATGCGCTTCGCTCCGGAGGCGCTACGGGTCGTCAACCTCGGCCGCAATCCCCATCAGCCGCTCCTGCAGGAAGTGGAACTGGGGAAATATTACGGTGACCTGGAAAAACGGACCCTGCGGGTGGTCCACAACGAGCGCATCCTGCATCCATTCCAGCCTTACATCACGGAGGCCACGGCGAACCAGATCGAGTACTTCGAGCGCGTTTTCGAACTGGATACGGGTCTCTCCAGCCGCGATCAGTTCTGGTACTGGAAAGAGCTGCTGGGGGCGATCTCCCTCATCGCGGCGCTGGTGGCCCTGATTCCCTTATCACGGATTCTCCTGGAAGCGCCGTATTTCAAGCCGGTCGTGCAGGATGTGCCGCCCGCGCTTCCGCGCCCGGGCGGCAGGGGGAAGGTGATCTTCTGGAGCTTTTTTGCCATTTCGGCGCTGGTGGCCTGTTTCTCATACATCCCGATGGCGGAGCTGTCGAAGAAGCTTTTCGTAGCGGCATCAACGCGCCAGCAGACCTGGTTTTTCCCGCAGCGGATGAACAACGCGGTGATGTTGTGGGCCATCCTGAACGGCTTGTTGGGTTACGCCCTGTTCTGGTTCAGCTACCGTTTCCACGGCCGGGAAAATGGTGTCCGGCCCGAAATGTGGGGCGCCTCGATCACCCGCGGCCAGCTGGCACGGACGTTCTGGATGGCGCTGACCCTGTTCGCCTGCTACTACCTGCTGGTTTTCGCCGTCTATTTCTTCTTCCACGTCGATTACAATTTCCTGTTCATGGGCGTGCGTGTGTTCCGGCCCGAAATGTTCATTCTCCTTTGCATGTACGCCCCGTTGTTCTTCATTTTCTTCCTGTCGAATTCACTGCGGGTTAATGGCGCGATGCGCGTGGAGGGCGATCCGGAGTGGAAGAGCATGCTGCTGGCCGGGATCGCGAATTCGCTGGGACTGCTGCTGATCGTCGTCGTGCAGTACGTCACGTTCGCCGCGACCGGCACCGTGTACTGGACGGACGGCTGGCTTTACGTCAACCTGTTGTTCGCCGTGGTGCCCATGATGTTCGTGCTGCCGTATTTCAATCGCTGGTTTTTCCGGGTGACGGGCCGGATTTATCTCGGGCCGATGGTCACCTGCCTCATTTTTGTCATGGTGCTGATTTCGAACACGGTTTTCTATCTGCCGTTGTGATCGAACAGTCCGGAGTCTGCAACCGCGGCCAGGGCGGTTTCGGGATCACCCGGCACCGGCAGGTTGACGCCGCTGAGCCCGGGTATGGACGCTGCCTCTCGAATCCGTTCGGCCCAGGCGTGGGCGCCTCCCTCCTCGGGACAGGACAGGCTGACGATGACCGAGTAGCTCCAGGTGAGCCTGGTTTCGACCAGGCGCTCCACGTAACGGCGCAGCAACTCCGTGTGAGAACAGGGCTGGACCTGCAGAAAGCGGGCCCCGGAGGCGGCATTGGTTTCCAACTCGCTGCCGTTCCATCCGGGTTCCGGCGCCTCCGCTTCCGACCGTGTGCCGATGATGAACTCGTGCTCGCCATCGTCCCAGTCTTCCTCGTTCATGGCCCCCGCCATCGCGATCAGTTCAGCGCCCGATACGTCGAAAACCGGGACTCCAGCCGGATCCGTTTCCCCTGCGCGTCCTTGTTCGAGCACCAGGCTGGTGACGCCCATGGCCCGCAGGCCGAGCAGGTCGCTCTGCAGCGCGATGCGGTTCCGGTCCCGGCAATCGAGTACGGGAATGGGATCGATGCCCTGGTGGAGCAGCAAACTGCATAGCGCCAGGGGTGAAACAGGGGAGGCGGCGCCAGGCGGGGAACCGAGTTGAATTGCGTCGAAGGCGCCGGACAGCTCAACGGCACGCGCCAGCGTTTCTGCCATGCCGCTCCTGCCGGGAAGCGGGAGTTCCGCGGTCAGCGAGACGCGAGCAGCTTGCAGCGCCCGTCTGAAAGTCTTCAATCCACCTTCCAGTTCAACAGTTGGGGGCTGGTGCTGGCCAGCAATTCCTCGGGAACGTCGGCCAGCGACATGTGGGAATCGGCGGCCAGCTTACCGTCGGGCAGAAATATCCGTCCCTCCGCCTTGCCGAGACGGCCCCGCAGGCGAAGGATTTTTGACACCACGCGCAGCGGGGTTTCCACCGGGACCGGGAGCCGGTAGGCCACCTGCAGCCTGACCGACATCATGAAATGGTGGGGGTCGCCGATCATCGCGACCCGCGCCACGATCTCGTCCAGCATCGCGGCCACCACGCCGCCGTGTACGATGCCGGGGTAGCCCTGGTAATGCGCCGGCACGGTGTAATCGCTGATGACTTCCAGTTCACCATCGTCGTAAAACTGCATGTACAGTCCGACCGGGTTGCTACGGCCGCAGACGAAACACATCTCGGAATTGGGCTGCTTGCTCAAGGCCATCAGTTTTCGAGGAAGCGCGGCATCAGGTTCGCGAGGTTGCAGGGCCGGGTCCTGGCGTCGAGCTGCGCGCGCAGGATATCCTCCCAGGCGGTCCGGCAGGCGCCCGGCGAGCCCGGCATGCAGAAGATGACCTTGCCGTTGGCGAGGCCTGCGAAGGCCCTCGACTGGATGGTCGCCGCGCCGATGTCCTGCACGGACGCCGCCCTGAAAAGTTCGCCGAATCCTTCGATGGCCTTGTCGAACAGCGGCTCCAGGGCTTCCGGAGCGACGTCCCGGCCGGTCAGGCCGGTGCTTCCGGTGCTCAGGATAATGTCGACGTCTTCGCCGGCGATCAGCGCCGAAAATTCGGCGCGCAGGGCATAACGGTCGTCTTTCACGATTTTCCGGTAAGCCAGCACATGGCCCCCGGCAGTCAGGGACTTGGCCAGGTAGTCGCCGGAGCTGTCGTTGTCCTCGGTGCGCGAGTCGGAGATGGTAATGACCGCGATCCTCAACGGAGTGAATTTGGCGTCAGGTGCTGTTCTGCTCATGGTCCTCGCTCTTGCCGATTCGCTCGTGTCCCGCTCGATACCGTCATTATCCTATATTTTTTTCAGCGACCATGACTTTCTGAATATGCCAGGCCCTGCCGCCATCGGCTAGACTGTGGCCTTCCCATGATAAGAAGGCGTGATTCGCCTCCCCCGAAGCCATGCGCATTTTCAAGAAAATCCTGAAGTACACGGGCCTGTTGCTGGCCGTTCTCATCGTCGCCGGCGGGTTGTTCGCGGCCCACACCTGGTATTTCAAGCCGGTCAACATCAACCTGTTCTTCGCGCGCACCATGATGCAGATCATGGTGGAAAGCCCGGAGATGCTGAGTACCCTGCGCGTGCTGGAACCGCTCGGTATCAAGGGGCACAACGCGAAACTCGATGACGACAGCCTCGCTGCGGGCGATCGCTTCATGGCCCAACTCAGCGATGCCTACGATGTCCTGTTGAGCTACGACGACGAAGATCTCAGCGAAGCCGACCTGATGTCGAAGCGCATCGCCGAGAACATGCTCGGGACCATCGTGAACGCCGAGAAATTCCGTTTCCTGACCTTCCCGGTCAACCAGTTGTTCGGCGTTCAGAACGGCTTTCCTTCCTTCATGGAATCGACGCACCAGATCGATTCCGTGCGGGATGCCGAGGACTACGTCAGCCGCCTCAACGCGGTGGGCCTGAAGTTCGACCAGGTGCTCGAAGGGCTGGACAAGCGCGATGAACTGGGCATCCTCCCGCCTCAGTTCGTGGTCACCAAGGTCCTCGAGGAAATGAACGCCTTCGTCGATACCCCTCCCGAAGAAGGCATCCTGATGGTGTCCCTGCTGGACAAGATGAAGGAGGCCGGGTTGCCCGAAGACGAGCAGCGGCGTATCGCGCTGGAAGCGAAAGCCGCCATCGAGGAGACCGTGTATCCGGCCTATGGCCGCTTTATCGCGCATTTCGAAACGCTGGACGAGAAAGTGGAAGGCAACTACGGCGCATGGAGCCTGCCCGACGGCGACGAGTACTACGCGCTGACCCTGAAACTGTTCACAACGACCGACTACACGCCGGAGTACATCCACAGTGTCGGCCTTGCCGAGGTCGACCGGATCCAGGGCGAAATCCTCGCGATCCTGGAAGCCGAAGGCTGGGACGTCTCCGGCGGGTTCACCGCGGCCATCAATGAAATGGTCGAGAATCCGAGTTTCTACTTTTCCGACAGCAGCGAGGGCCGCGACGAAATCCTGGCGGAATACAGCGCGCTGATCGGCGAAGTGTCAGAGGAACTGGAGCCCTGGTTCGCGACCATACCCGAGGCGCCGGTGGAAGTTCGGCGAGTGCCGGAGTTCAAGGAAAAGACCGCGCCGGGGGGCTACTATGAAATCCCCGCGTTCGACGGCTCGCGCCCGGGCGTGTTCTACGCCAACCTGTACGACATCAAGGCCACGCCCAAATACGGCATGCGCACGCTAACCTATCACGAGGCGATTCCGGGGCACCACTTCCAGCTTGCGATCCAGCAGTCCCGTGAGGACCTGCCGTTCTTTCGTCGCCTGATCCCCTTTTCCGCGTACTCGGAGGGCTGGGCGCTGTACGCCGAACAGCTGGCCTGGGAGATGGGCCTGCTCGAGGATCCCTACGACAACATCGGGCGCCTGCAGTCCGAACTGTTCCGCGCGGTTCGCCTGGTGGTCGACACCGGCATCCACTCCGCGCGCTGGTCGCGCGAGGAAGCGATCGATTACATGCTGGCCAACACCGGCATAGCCGAGAGCGACGTGGTGGCGGAAATTGAGCGCTACTTCGTGCTGCCGGGCCAGGCCACCGCCTACAAGGTGGGTATGATCAAAATCCAGGAACTGCGTGAACTTGCCGAAACGGCACTCGGCGAACGCTTCGACATCCGTGAATTCCACGACGTCATCCTGACCAACGGCTCCATGCCGCTGGATATCCTGGAAGAACTGGTGGTGGACTACATCGAAGAGGTCAAGACCTCGTAGTCTTCCAGCCGGATGTCCCGGTGGCGCCGGCGATAGGTCTGCGCGTTGTACGGGTAGAGGATGGTGATGCGGCCGTCGTCGCGCTTGTACCAACTGCTGCAGGAAGTCGCCCACACGGTGCCGGCCAGGGCGGCCTGGATTTCTGCGTCATAGGCCTGCATCGCCGCTTCTTTCGGCGCGATCAATCCGTCCTTTCCGGCGGCCCCGATACATTTCATGATCAGGTTGGCCGATTGCTCGATCATGAAGATAACCGAGGTGGAGCCGACCCCGGTGTTGGGCCCGGTCACGAAGTGGTAGTTCGGGAAGCCGGCCACCATGCAGCCCTCATAGGCGATCGGGGCGTCTGACCACCGGTCGCTGAGTTTCAGGCCCTTCGGCCCGATGACGCGGTTGTCGGTGTGGTGGCCCTGGGTGTCGAAGCCGGTGGCATAGACGAGCACGTCGGCTTCGTGTTCAACCCCGTCCACGGTCATCACGCCCCGCGGGGTGATCTGCTGGATGGTCGCGGTGACCAGCGAGACGTCGTCGCGAGTCAGCGATTCGTAGAAATTGTCCGAAATCAGGATGCGCTTGCAGCCGATCGGGTAGTCGGGCGTGAGCTTGTCGCGCACGGCGGCTTCCGGGATGGCCTTTCTGAGCAGCTTGCGGAATTGTCCCAGGGCCCAGCGGCGCTGGATGTTCCTCGCGGGGGTCTTCACGATCGGGTAAACCAGCCAGTCGTAACGAAGGTAGAGGAACAGGCGGTAGAGCCGGTTGACCAACGGCAGGTAACGGAAGCACCACTTTTCAAAAGCGGTGTAGTCCCGGTCGTGGCGCGGAATCACGTAATTTGCGGTCCGCTGGAACAGGTGCACCCGCTCGGCGCTCTGCGCGATCTCGGGCACGATCTGCACCGCGCTGGCGGCGGAGCCGATGACGGCCACCTTCTTACCGGAAAGATCGACGTCATGGCGCCACAGCGAGGAGTGCCACGTCTCGCCTTCAAAGGAGTCGGCGCCTGCAATCTCCGGGATCAGCGGGACATGCAGACCGCCGCTGCCGTCGATGACGTGGCGTGCGCCTACCTCGCTGCCGTCCGTGAGCTTGACGTTCCACAGGCCGCAGTCGTCGTCGAAGCGCGAAACATCCACGCCCCTGCCAAGCTGGATGAACGGCCGCAGGCCATACGCGTCCACGCAGCGTTCCGCGTAGGCCTGGATCTCGTTCCAGGGCGAGTACTTGCGCGACCAGTCGGGGTTGGGCTCGAAAGAAAAGCAGTAGAAATGCGACATCACGTCGCAGGCCGCACCGGGATAACTGTTCCAGTACCACGTGCCACCGACTTTTTCGGCTTTGTCCACGATGCGGAAATTCCGGATTCCTGCGTCCAGCAGGCGCTTGCCCATGCAGATGCCGGCGAAACCGGCGCCGATGACCAGGGCTTCAAGCGTGTTGTCGTGGTCTTTGGGCATGGCAGTCAGTCTATAATAAACCCATTCATCCGGGTCTGTACGATGCACGCAATCATCCTTGCCGCCGGCCACGGGAGCCGGCTGGCCGATCACAATCCCGAAGGGCACCCCAAGTGCCTGATGGAGTTTGGCGGGCGTAGCCTGCTGGCCCGTCACATGGAAATCCTGAGCCAGTTGGGGCTTTCCCGGGTGGACCTCGTGATCGGATACGAGGCCGACCGGATCATCGATCACGTCGGCCGCTTGTCCGCGCGCCCGGACGTGGCGTTCCATTTCAATCCCCGCTACGAGCAAGGCAGCGTCCTCAGCCTGCTCGCCGCCGCCGAGACCCTGGAATCGGGCGATGCGGTGGCGGTGATGGATGCTGACGTCCTCTTTCATCCGGCTATCCTGCAGGCCCTGGTGAAGACCGACATTGAGAATTGTTACCTGCTGGACCGGGATTTCGTGCACGGGGAAGAACCGGTGAAAATCGCCGTCCGAAACGGTGTGATGGTCGAATTCCGCAAGAAGCTCGACCCGGCGCTGGAATTCGAAACCATCGGTGAATCCGTGGGCTTTTTCCGTTTCGGCCCTGAATGCGCCGCCGCCATCGCCCAGGAATGCAGGCGCTTCGATGAGCAGGGCATGGGCGATGCACCGCACGAGGAGGCCCTGCGAAACGTGCTGCTGGCCTCGCCGGAGCGTTTCGGGTTCGAAGACGTGACGGGCCTTGCGTGGGTTGAGATCGATTTCCCGGAGGACGTCGTCCTCGCGGAAGAGGATGTGCTGCCCCGGATCCGTGAAGATTACCCGGAATTCTGAACCAGGGAACATAACGACGTGAAGCGAACCAGCCAACTCAGGAACCTGCTGCTCTCGGACGAGACCGAATTCATCCTGGAAGCCCACAATGGCTTGTCCGCGAAAATCGTCGAAGAAGCGGGCTTCAAGGGCATTTGGGCCTCGGGCCTGGCCCTGTCGGCCCAGCATGCAGTACGTGACAACAACGAACTGAGCTGGACCGAGGTCGTGGGCACGCTGGAGTTCATGTCGGACGCCACCACGATACCCATCCTGCTGGACGGTGATACCGGCTACGGCGACTTCAACAACATGAGGCGCCTGGTGCGCAAGCTGGAGCAGCGAGGCATCGCCGGCGTCTGCATCGAGGACAAGCTGTTTCCCAAGACCAACAGCTTCATCCAGGGCGAACAGCAGGAACTGGAAGACATCGAAACCTTCTGCGGCAAGATCAAGGCCGGCAAGGACGCCCAGGCGGATGACGATTTCAGCATCATCGCGCGGGTGGAAGCCTTGATCGCGGGTTGGGGCCTGGAAGAGGCCCTGCGGCGGGGCGAGGCTTATCGGCAGGCCGGGGCCGACGCGATCCTGATCCACTCCAAGCTGTCCCGGCCCGACGAAGTCCTGGCTTTCGCGCGCGAATGGGGCGACCGCTGCCCGCTGGTGATCGTGCCGACCAAGTACTATTCCACGCCGACCGAAGTGTTCCGGGAACAGCGCATCAGCCTGGTCATCTGGGCCAACCACATGATCCGGGCCAGCATCGCCGCCCAGCAGGCCACGGCGCGGGCCATATTCGACTCGGAGTCCCTTGTGGACGTCGAGGGCCGCGTGGCCGGCGTCGGGGAAATTTTCCGCCTGCAGGGCGCGGACGAACTGCTCGAAGCGGAAAAAATCTATGCCCGCAGCGCCCGGCAGGACACGGCCGCGATCATCCTGGCCGCCAGCCGTGGCCGGGGAATGGACGAACTGACCCGCGATCGCCCCAAGGTCATGATCCCGGTGGCCGGCAAGACGGTACTGCGCCGGCTCGTGGACAAATTCAAGGGACAGGGTATCAACGATGTCACGGTGGTCGGCGGGTACCGCAGCGAGGCGATCGACGCCCGCGGCGCCAGCCTGGTGGTCAACGACGCCTGGGAGAACAGCAACGAACTGGTCTCGCTGAGCTGCGCGCTGGGCGCCGTGGCGCAGGACACCGTGCTGACTTACGGCGACCTGCTGTTCCGGACCTATATCCTGAACAATCTGATGGACTGGGACGCGGAGCTGCTTGTAGTGGTGGACTCCTCGCCGCTGGACCAGGCCAAGGGCAATACCAATGATCTGGCGTACTGTTCGGCTCCGGACGACCGCGCGATGTACCAGCAGAAAGTCGAGCTGGAGCGGATCAGCGGGGAACGCGGCTGGGACGGGCGCGAACCGGACGGGCGCTGGATCGGAATGCTGAGAGCCCGCGGCGAAGGCCGCGGCCATCTGCTCGAAGCGCTGGACCAGCTCCGCGCCGCGGACGGATTCGAAAGCCTGGGCGTGCCCGACCTGGTCAACCGCCTGGTCGAGAACGGGCACGCGCCGCAGGTTCAGTACATCTCCGGGCACTGGATGGACATCAACGACCTCGGTGACCTGCAGCGCGCCGGCGATTTCGCCCATCACCGGGAAACCTGAGGCGGCGATGATCCAGGCCCGCGATTTCATCGATCCCGCACGACAACTGGGCTACCGGACCTGGGCCGGCGTGCCCTGTTCCTTCCTGACGCCCTTCATCAACAGCGTGATCGACGATCCCGGAATGACTTATATCTCCTCGGCCAACGAGGGGGATGCGGTCGCTGCAGCCACCGGGGCGGCCCTGGCTGGTCAGCGGTCCGTGGCCATGATGCAGAATTCCGGGCTGGGTAACGCAGTCAGCCCGCTGAGCTCTCTGAACTGGGTGTTTCGTATCCCGGTTCTGCTGATCGTCACGCTGCGCGGCGAGCCCGGCCTGGCCGACGAGCCGCAGCACGAGCTGATGGGACAGATCACCGGCCGGTTGCTTGACGAACTGCAGATTCCCTGGGACTGGTTCCCGCGCCGGGCGGATCAGGTCGAGGGTGCGCTGACCGTCGCCAGCTGGCAGATGGAGCGCAGCGGACTGCCGTACGCCCTGGTCATGCGCAAGGGGTCGGTGGAGAAGTCGGTACTGAAGACGCGCTGGGAGCCGCGGGCCCGGCCCGAGTCATTCCCCGACGAAGGGTTCCGGGTCGGCGAAGCCGGGCTGACTCGCCAGCAGGCGCTGGAAGCCGTGGTCGCGCACACGCCCGAGGCGGACAGCGTGGTGATCGGGACCACCGGCTATACCGGCCGGCAACTGTTCGCGATCGCGGACCGTCCCAACCAGCTTTACCTGGTCGGCTCGATGGGCTGCGCTTCCTCGCTTGGGCTGGGCCTTTCGCTGGCGCTGCCCGACCGGCGGGTGCTGGTCGCCGACGGCGACGGCGCCGCCCTGATGCGCATGGGCAACCTGGCGACCAGCGGCGCCTATGGCGGAGATAATTTCCGGCACCTCGTGCTGGACAACGCGGTGCACGAATCCACTGGCGGCCAGTCCACGGTCAGTCCGGTGGTCAGCTTCGCAGCCGTGGCAAAGGCCTGCGGCTACCGCGAGGCGGGGGAGGCGCTGGACCGGCCGGAACTGGAGGCGTTCCTGCAGGGACGCGAAGGTCCGGCCCTGCTGCACCTCAGGACCCGGTGCGGCGTTCCGGAAGGCCTGCCGCGACCTGACGTGAGCCCGCGCGAAGTGAAACAGAGACTGATGCGTCACCTGGGAGTGGATACACCCTGGCTGCCGTTGTAGTCTGGAAGCGAATACAAAAAAAAGAGGTAGTCTGATCATGGCAGCCAGCCGAATGGAAAGAATGGGCAACCGCAAGGGCCTGGCGGGTTTTATCGACCGCTTGCGATACCACGAGGCGTCGCGCCAGGGCCTGGGCCTGATCCTGTTGCTGGTCTGCGCCTTCCTCACCGTGCCGGCCGGCGAGAACCGGATCGTGGCGGGCTTCGTCATCGCAGCGCTGGGCCAGGCCTGGCGGATCTACGCCGCGGGCGTGATCCACAAGAACCGGCGGCTCGCTACCACGGGCGCGTATTCCCTGGTCCGCCATCCGCTGTACCTCGGCAATTTCCTGATTCTCTGGGGCTTTACCCTGGCGGCCGGCAACTGGGCGCTGGCCGCCGCGGTCGCGTTTTTCTTCGCGTTTTACTACCCGGCCGCGATCCGATACGAGGACTTCAAGCTGAAAGATATCTTCGGCGAGGAATGGAGCGCCTGGAGCGCCAATATTCCGGCGATGTTCCCGAGGCGCCTGAAATGGCAGGCCGCCGAAGACAGCGAGTGGAACCTGCGGCAGTCGCTGATCCGCAACGGGGAACTGGTATACACCCTGTTCGAGATTGGCGCTGGCGTATTGCTCTGGTATCGGGCGGCGGCCTGAGCCATGCGTTACGTCCTTCTCAACCCGGGGCCGGTGAGCCTCAGCGACGGGGTCAGGAAAGCCGCGGTCAGCGCCGATCTCTGCCACCGCGAACCCGAGTATTTCGCCGTCCAGGACCGGGTGCGCGCGGCCCTGCTCGGGGTGTACGGCCTGGATTCCGAGGCCTGGACTTCGGTCTTGCTGGGCGGTTCGGGGACCACCGCGCTGGAAGCCATGATGACATCCCTGCTGCCGCGCGACGCCCGGCTGCTCGTCATCGAAAACGGGGTATACGGCGAGCGGCTCAGCCGCATCGCGGAAATCCATTCGATCGGGTTCAGCGCCGTCCGTCACGAGTGGGCCGACGCAATTGAATTCGAACGCGTCGCCTCGGCGCTGGAAAGCGGAGAATTCAGCCACGTCGCCGCGGTTCATCACGAAACGACCACCGGCCGCCTGAACGACATGGGCCGGCTGGCCGGCCTGTGTGAAGACCACGGCGCAGCCTTGCTGCTGGACGCGGTTTCCAGCTTCGGCGCCGAAGACATCCCCTTCGACTCACCGGCGCTGGCCGCCTGCGCCGCCACCGCCAACAAGTGCCTGCACGGCATTCCGGGGCTGTGTTTCGCCGTCAGCCGGCGCCCGGCGATGGAACAGGCGCCTGAACCGCCCCGCAGCCTGGGCCTGCACCTGCCGCTGTGGGCGGACAAACAGGATTGTCAGGGCACGCCATTCACGCCGCCGGTCAATTCCGTGCTGGCGCTGGACCGGGCGCTGCAGGAACTGGCCGGGCAGGGCGGCTGGAAAGTCCGTCACGCCCACTATTCGAACCTGGCCGGCCAGGTTCGGCGCGCCCTGGCCCGGGCCGGGGTCGAGCCCCTGCTGGATCAGGCCGAGTCGTCCTGCGTTCTGACGGCCTACAGCCTGCCGGAGGGGATGGGCTATGAACGGGTCCATGACGAGCTCAAGCAACGCGGCTTCGTCGTCTACGCCGGGCAGGGCGCCCTGGCGGCCGGAACGTTCCGGATTTCGACCATGGGCGACATCAGCCGCTATGACATGGAGCGCCTGCTGGCCGCGCTTTCCTCGGTGTTTTCCCCCTGATCGGTGGTAAAATCCGCCAATGAAATTTTCCAAGCGACCCACGAATCCGCGCCGGGCGGTGATCGCCCTCTGCCTGCTGGCCGTTTCCCCGGCGGCTTTCGCCTACCTGGACCCCAGCACCGGCAGCATGGTGGTATCGGCCATCGTCGGCATCTTCGCTTCGATCGCGCTGGCCGTTAAGACCTACTGGTACAAGATCAGGGGTTTCTTCAAGCGGGGCAGCGAGCAGGACACCACTTCCCGCGACACCACCGACTGAGGACAAAGCGATGTCCTTTTTCTCCGCCTGGAAAGGATGGCGCCGGTTCAAAAAGCTTCCCTGGGCGTGGCGGAACATCGTCGTCTTTTCGGAGACCGGTCACGATTGGCACCAGTTTTCCGGCCTGATCGAGGAACTCAACGGGCCATTGGGTCGGAAGGTCTGCTACGTGACATCCGATGCATCCGACCCCGGGCTGCGGCGCGCGCACGTCAATTTCCAGGCGATCTGCATCCCGGAGGGCCTGTTCCTGACGATTTTCTTCCAAGTCAACCGCTCCGACGTGTTCGTGCTGACCATGATGGACCTGCACAACCTGCAACTGAAGCGCTCCACCCACCCCGTGCACTACGTTTACCTGTTCCATTCCATGGGCAGCACGCACATGGTCGACAACGAGGATTCCTTCGACCATTACGACAGCCTGTTCTGCGCCGGGCCGCACCAGATGAGGGAAATCCGAAAACGCGAAGAACTCAAGGGCCTGCCGGCCAGGCAGCTGTTCGACTACGGCCACCCGCGCCTGGAGCAGGTGATCGCGGAGGGCCGTGCCTACATAGCGAAAAAGGCGCCGGGCGAGCCGACGACGGTGCTGATCGCGCCCACCTGGGGCGACGATTCCATCTTCAACCGCTGCGGCGAGGAACTGATTGCCGTGCTGCTGGACGCGGGTTACCGGGTCATTATGCGGCCGCACTACCAGAGCGCCCGGCTGACGCCGCATGTGATCGAAGCGCTGCGGGATGCTTTTGTCGGCCGTGAGCGTTTCGAGTACATCGACCGCATGGGCGAAACCGACTCGATCCTGCGCTCGGACATCCTGGTCAGCGACTGGTCGGCGATGGCCCTGGAATACGCGATGGGCCTGGAGAGGCCGGTCCTGTTCATCGACTTGCCCCGGCGGATCCGCAATCCCAACTGGCGCGAACTCGGTATCGAGCCGATCGAGGCCTCGATCCGGCATCAGGTCGGGGAAATCGTTTCTCCGGACGCACTGCGCGAAGCTCCGGCCGCGATCGAGCGGCTGGTGGACGATCCGGATCGTTTTCGCAAAAAAATGCGTGAACTGCGCGAAACAATGGTGTTTCGGTTGGGACGGAGCGTTCCGGACGGCGCTGCTGAAATTGCCAGGCTGGCCGACCAACGGGCCGCCGCCAGGAATTCGGAAGGCCATGCTTAAGCGCATTTTCATGGTGTTATCCGTACTACTGGCCAGCGCGGACCTGGCCGCCGACACCGTGGTCAACACGCACAGCCTGCGCCTGACCTTTGACCGGTCCGGCGGGCTGCGGACCGCCATCGCCTGCTTTCCCGCCTGTGTGGGGGACAGGGTCCGGATTCAGCAGTACGCGGAAGACGACGTCCTCGCCTTCGAAACCACCCGCGGCGGCACATGGACACAAAGCGATCATCGCGACGGAACGCTGGTGGAACTGCGTTTTCGCCACTCGTCCGGCGCATCTCTGACCTGGCGTATCCCGGAACGCGGCTACCGCCTGGAGCTGGAGCAATCCGGCCTGGCCGCCATGACCCTGCGCTCCGGCGAGACGTTCCGGCCGCGGCCGGCCGCGGGTTTCGGCAACTGGCTGGAACAGACCCGGTACTCCGTAATTACGTCGGGCGATACAGAGCAGGTCGGGTTGGAGGAAACTGATATATCAGTGGTCGAGGCCAATCAGTGGGTCGGCTACCGCAACCGTTACTGGGCGCTGATGGCGGCGCCGCCGGACGGGACGGAAGCGCTCCTTCAGACTGGCGAAGGGGTCGAGGACGCCACACTCCGGATCGGACTGGCGCCGGGCGCCTGGTCCTTCTACCTGGGCCCGGTGGAGCCGCGGGTGCTGGCCGCCGCGGACCCGCTGCTGGGAAACCTGATGTACGCCGGCCTGTGGTTCTGGCTGCGCTGGATCTGCCTGGCCCTGTTCCACCTGCTGATGTTCATCCAGAGCGTGATGCCGTCCTGGGGCCTGGCCGTGATGGCGCTGTCGCTGGCGGTCAATATCCTGATGTTCCCGCTGAGCCGAATCGCCGACCGCTTCCAGCAGGACGTCAACCAGACCGAGGCGCATCTCGCGCCGGAACTGCGGCGGATCAAGCAGAAATACAAGGGCGAGGAGCAGGCGGCCAAGATCCTGGCGCTGTACAAGACCGAGCGGGTACACCCGCTGTACAGCCTGAAAAGCCTGATGGGCGTGGCGGTGGTCATCCCGGTGTTCATCGGCGCCTTCGACATGCTGGCGGAGAACATCCACCTGCTGGATACCGCATTCCTCTGGATCAGGGACCTGTCACGCCCGGATGACCTGTTCCGCCTGCCGTTCACCCTGCCGTTCTTCGGTAACGAGCTGAACCTGCTGCCCTTCCTGATGACCGGCCTCTCGCTGGTGGCCTCGGCGCTGCACAGCCCGCTGGCCCTGGACGCCCACCTGCGGCGCAAACAGGTCCGAAACATGATCCTGTTGGCGCTGGCGTTCTTCGTGCTGTTCTATACTTTTCCGGCCGGCATGGTGCTGTACTGGACCACCAACAACCTGATTTCCGTCATCAAGAGCCTGTGGGCGCGGCGCTAGAATGCCGGCC
>CAJIBJ010000212.1_pt1 | contig 20252 bp, 19 predicted proteins | sample 9199331 | NCBI WGS metagenome assembly CAJIBJ01 (sample SAMEA7708300, study PRJEB35096) | sediment metagenome | biome: marine neritic benthic zone biome [ENVO:01000025]; feature: sediment [ENVO:00002007]; material: shallow marine sediment [ENVO:03000034] sea grass bed [ENVO_01000059] ... | reverse complement strand
TATCCTGGGAGTGGGCGCGGGTGGGGGAATCTCTCACCTGTCAGGATTTGTTCAGTGAAGTGGCGCGGCCCTGGAGCTTGTCGAGGAGGCCGATCAGGGAAACTTGCTCGGAGGATGAGAGGGCTCCGAGGAGGTCGGCTTCGTAGTTCCTGGCCAGGGGGATGACCCGGTCCACGACGCCTCGGCCATGCCCGTCCGTGAGGCGCAGGCGGATGCGGCGGCGGTCGCCCGGGTCGGTGTCTTTCTGCAGCATGTCCTTTTCCGCCAGGCTCTTGACCGCCCGGCTGACGGCGACCTTGTCCATCGCTGTCCGTTCCGTGATCTCGCGGGCGGTCAGGCCGGGACAGCCGCCCAGCACGGCGAGCACGCGCCATTCCTGGACGCTGATCCGGAAGCGTTCGCGGTACCCCCGGGCGATGCCGCTGCTCACGGTGTTGGTCAGCAGGGACAGCCGATAGGGCAGGAAATGCTCCAGCTCGAACACGTCATCTCCTTTTTTCCCCGGCGCGTTATCGGGTGAATCACTCATGGAAGGTCTCTGTTGCAATTAGTTACAAATGTAACTAATATATCCATCCCCCGCAAGCAGAACCTGGATTGACGACATGTCCCGAAACTGGATTTCATTTCCCCGCAGCCAGGGTGAAGCCTCGCGTCAGGCGCATTGCGACCTGCCCGAGGGCAGCTACGAGCGTGAACTGGGCCGGGAGGGTTTTTTCGGACCCGCCACGCACATGTATCACCGCCATCGCCCGACCGACTGGCTCCGCTTCGAAGGCGACCTGAAGCCGCGTGCTTTCGACACGACGCACCTGGGGTCGCTTGGCGCGAGCCCCTGGGACGCCTGCGAACTGCTCTACAACAGCCACGTTCGCGTGCGCACCTGGACCATGCCGGGCTCCATGGGCCACCTGGCGCGTAACGCCGACGGCGATGAACTGCTCTTCATCCACAAGGGCCAGGGACAATTGTTTTGCGACTACGGCCACCTTGAAGTCCGTGAAGGCGATTACATTGCGATTCCCCGCAGCACGATGTGGCGCCTGGAATCCGACGGCCCGATGAACATCCTGATGATCGAAGCCACCGGCGGGAGCTACATGCTGCCCGACAAGGGCATGCTGGGTCCGCACGCCATTTTCGACCCGGCGGTGCTCGATATCCCGGAACTGAACGACCGCTTTCGGGCCCAGCAGGACGAAAATGATTGGGAAGTCGAGGTCAAGAGCCGCGGCAGGGTCAGCCGGATCGTCTATCCCTTCAATCCCCTGGATGCGATCGGCTGGAAAGGGGACCTGGCCCCCGTGCGCGTCAACTGGCGCGACATCCGCCCGGTGTTGAGCGACCGTTATCACTTACCCCCGTCGGCCCACACGACGTTCGTCGCCAACCGCTTCGTGGTCTGTACCTTCGCCCCACGGCCGTTCGAAACCGATCCCGGGGCGTTGAAAGTGCCGTTTTTCCACAACAACGACGACTACGATGAGGTGATTTTCTACCACCAGGGCGAATTTTTCAGCCGGGACAACATCCACCCGGGCATGATTACCTGGCATCCGGTCGGCTTTACCCACGGCCCCCATCCCAAGGCCATGGAGAACGCTTTCGAACAGAAGTCGAGCGGAACGGACGAGGTCGCGGTGATGATCGATACGCGTGACGCGCTGAACGTCGATGAACGCGCTGAAGCGATAGAATGGGGCGGTTACGCAGATTCATGGCGCACGTCGTGAGCGTGCGAAGGCAAAAAAGCAAGGGAGTAATGAATTGAAACTGGCATCTCTGAAAACCGGCGGCCGCGACGGTACGCTGATCGTGGCCGACCGGGCACTGGACCGGTACGTAGCCGTCCCCGACATCGCTGCGAGCCTGCAGCAGGCGATCGACGACTGGGCCAACTGCGCACCACGGCTGAACGCTGTGTCCGAGGACCTGAACCAGGGTCGGCGGGACGACTCGGAAAGGCTCGATTTCACGGCCCTTGCCTCGCCTTTTCCAAGGGCTTACGAATTCGTCGACGGCAGCGCCTACCTGCCGCACGTGGAACGTGTGCGGCGTGCCCGCGGCGCCGAGGTGCCAGCATCGTTTTATGAAGACCCGCTGATGTACCAGGCCACGTCCGCCGGTTTCCTGGGTCCGCGCGACCCGGTGCCCGTGGTCAGCGAGGACTACGGTATCGATTTCGAAGCCGAGATCGTGGTGGTCACCGACGACGCGCCGATGGCGGTGAGCGCCGTCGAGGCGGAAGCGCATATCCAGCTTGTCGGGCTGGTCAACGACGTCAGCCTGCGCAACCTGATCCCGGCCGAACTGGCCAAGGGATTCGGATTCCTCAATTCCAAACCGCGCTCCGCGCTGTCGCCGGTACTGGTGACGCCCGATGAACTCGGCGGCGCCTGGCGCGACAGCATACTGCACCTGCCGCTGCGGTCCTGGCTGAACGGCGAGCGTTTCGGCGAGCCGGAGGCCGGCGTGGACATGCAGTTCAATTTCGCCCGGCTGGTGGCGCATGTGGCAAAGACGCGGCCCCTGGCGGCAGGCACCATCGTCGGCTCCGGCACGATTGCCAACCAGGATGAAAGCCTCGGCGCATCCTGCCTGGCGGAGCGCCGGATGCTCGAGATCATCGCCGACGGCAAGCCCGAGACGCCGTTCATGAGTTTCGGCGACACCATCCGTATCGAAATGCTGGACGAAGCGGGCGAATCGATCTTCGGGGCCATCGAGCAGGTGATCGAACGCTATGGCGGCTGAATCCCCGGGCGAGGTCCTTCTGTACGGTTACTGGCGGAGTTCATCCGCTTACCGTGTGCGGATCGCACTGAACCTGAAGGGCATCGCCTATCGCCAGGAATACATCCACCTCGTACGGGACGGCGGCGAGCAGAAAACCGCCCGCTACCGCGAGGTCAATCCCCTGGGCCTGGTCCCCGCGCTGGTTCATGGCGGGCGAACGATCGTGCAGTCGGTGGCCATTTGCGAGTACCTGGAAGAGGTCTTTGGGGACACGCCCCTGCTGCCGGCCGATCCCCATGGGCGCGCCCGGGTGCGGAGCATCGTTCAATCCGTCGCCAGCGAGATCCAGCCGCTGAACAACCTGGGCGTCACCCAATACCTTTCAGATGAGCTCGCGCAGGATGCCGATGACATCACGGGTTGGTACGCCCACTGGATCGATCGTGGGTTTTCGGCCATCGAGACCTGGCTGTCGGCCGGTGACAGCGGCCTGTTCAGCCACGGCGATACACCGAGCCTGGCGGATTGCTTCCTGGTTCCCCAGGTCTACAATGCGGAACGGTTTTCCTGCGATCTCGGCCCGTACCCGTCGATCCGGCGGATCACTGAACGGTGCCGCTCCTTGCCCGCTTTCGCCGCGGCTGCGCCGGAACGGCAGGCGGATGCGGTCCAATAACGGCGCAGGGGTTTAATTCGGGTGGCCGCTTGCGTCATAATTAACGGCTGAACTTTTGGATCTGCCATACCATGCGTAACCTTTCCATTTTCGTACTCGCTCTACTACTGGCTTCCTGCGCCGCGACCAAGCCGGCACCGGACGCATTCAACGACGCCGAGCAGGCTATCGAAGCCGCGATCCGCGCCGGCGCCGAAGATCACTCACCGGTCGAACTCCGCTTTGCGCGGGAGAAACTGGCGGAAGCGCAGAAAGGCATGGACTACCGGCAGTACGACAAATCGATCTACCTGATCGAGCAATCCGAGATCAACTCGGAGCTGGCCATCGAAAAATCGCGAGCCGCGATCGTTCGGGCCAGATTGGCTGAACAGGCGCGCGAGAACGAGATTCTGCGCGAAGACTTCGAGTCCACTTTCGGGGAGGATTTCGAATGAAGACGCCTGTACAGACGATCGCTGCCGCACTGGTTCTTGCCCTTGGCCTCACCGCCTGCGCCTCCGCGCCGAAACAGGACCTGGCCCTGCAACAGGTCAGGACGCAACTCGAAGAATTGAAATCGAACGAGGAACTGGCGGGTTACGCCCCGCTGGCCCTTGGAGAGGCGGAACGCGCCCTGCGACAGGCCGAAACGGCGAAGGGGAACGAAACCTACCGGATCCACCTGATTTACATGGCCGATCGCAGAATCCAGATTGCCCGCGCGGTGGCGCAGCGTGAACAGTTGGAAACCGAGCTCACGCGACTGGGCGAGGAAAGGAACGCGATGCTGGTCAAGGCCAGCCAGCTTGAAGCCGAGCGCGCCAGGCTGGAGGCCGAACAGGCCAGGATCCAGTCGGCGGCGCGGGCCGAAGACGCTGAGCGAGCCCGCGAGGAAGCATTGGCTGCGCAGCGGCGCGAGGCCGAGTCCGCGCGCCACGCGGAGCAGGCTATTGAAGAGGCCCAGCAGGCCAAGGCGCTGGCCGCTTCAAGCGCGACCGAAGCCCAGCTGGCCCGCCGTGAAGCCGACCTGGCCCAGGAGCAGGCGAACACCTTGCGGCGCCAGCTCGAGAACCTGCAGCTACGCCAGACCGAGAGCGGTGTCGTCGTCACCCTGGGCGACGTGTTGTTCGAGTCAGGTGAAACCAGCCTGAAGGATGAAGCCATGGCCAGCCTGGTCGAGGTGGTTGATCTGCTGCAGAGCGAACCGGACAAGAATATCCGCATCGAGGGCCATACCGACTCGACGGGGGAATCGGAAACCAATCTCGAAATTTCGGAGAAACGCGCGAATGCGGTATTCGATGCGCTCGTTTCGCTGGGCGTGGACTCCGCCCGGTTCTTGACGGTGGGAATGGGTGAAGATTTCCCGATTGCCAGCAATGACACTGAGGAAGGGCGAGCCCAGAACCGGCGCGTGGATGTCATCCTGCTGGACGAGTGAATCCCTGACAGCGGCGCTTGCCGTTGACGCGCTTTTGCGCTAGATTTGAGTCAGCAACATGGTTCTATCGGATAACAACGGAGTTCGCGGATAATGGCTGTCAGGGCTTTCGTCCGCCTCACGTCATGTGCTCAACCCCGTTACATTACGTCCAATCACCTTGCTTATCCCCATTCGACCTGCGCGCAGGCAGCCGGGCTGCCGTGTCGCGGGGTCCCCTGTATATCCTGAATCAATCGGAGGACTATATGTTCGAGCACCACCAGGAAGAAATGGAAAAACTGATGAAGGAAAACGAAGATTTTCTGCGTATTTACAATCGTCACCAGGAACTGGATAAAAGAGTGGCCGCCGCAGAAACCGGTACGGCGCCCATGGAAGACCTCGCCCTGACGCAACTCAAGAAAGAAAAACTCTGGGCCAAGGACAGACTCGCCCGCATCATGGACGAATACCAGGGCTGAAGCCGGAAAGGCAGACAACGAACGGCCGGGTCGGAAAACCCGGCCGTTTCTTTTTTCACCGGGAATCATCGAGACGCAAGCATGTCAGTATTCAACAACGTCCTGGAATTGATCGGGCGCACGCCCATCGTCCGCATCAACCACCTCGACACCGGGCCGTGCGAGCTGTTCATGAAGCTCGAAAGCCAGAATCCCGGCGGGTCCATCAAGGACCGGATCGGATTGAAAATGATCGAGGATGCGGAGGCGGCTGGAAAGATCAGCCCGGGATCGGTGCTGGTCGAGGGAACGGCCGGAAATACGGGTCTGGGCCTGGCGCTGGTCGCTGCACAGAAAGGTTACCAGCTGATCCTCGTCATTCCGGACAAGATGAGCCGGGAGAAGATTTCCAACCTCAAGGCCATGGGTGCGGAGGTCGTCCTTACGAGATCGGACGTCGCGAAGGGCCATCCGGAGTACTACCAGGACCTGGCCAGGCGCCTGGCTTCCGAGATCGACGGGGCCTTTTTCATCAACCAGTTCGGCAATCCGTCCAACCCGCAGGCGCACGAAGAAGTGACGGGCCCGGAAATCTGGGAACAGATGGGTGGCGAACTCGACGCGATCGTGCTGGGCGTCGGGTCCAGCGGAACCGTTACCGGCCTGTCGCGTTACTTCGCGCGGGAAGCGCCCGGGGTCGAGCTTATCCTGGCCGATCCGGAAGGTTCGATTCTGGCGGAATACATCAACGAGGGCACGCTGGCCACGGAAAGTGGGAGCTGGATGGTCGAGGGGATCGGGGAAGATTTCCTGCCGACGATCAGCGACTTCACCCGGATCGGCAAGGCGTATTCCGTCAGCGATGCCGAGAGCTTCCGGGCCGGGCGCGAACTGTTGACGAAAGAGGGTATCCTGGGAGGGTCTTCCACCGGCACGCTGCTGGCCGCGGCGCTCCAGTACTGCCGGGAACAGACCAGCCCCAAGCGGGTTCTCACCTTTGCTTGCGACACCGGCAACCGTTACCTGTCGAAGATGTTCAACGACTTCTGGATGCGTGACCAGGGCTTCATCGAAACGGACAGCCATGGCGACTTGCGCGATTTGATCGCTCGCCCGTACGAATCACACGACACGGTGACCATCGGCCCGGACGAACCGCTGGCGAATGCTTACAAGCGCATGAAACTGTACGACGTTTCCCAGTTGCCGGTTATCGAGGACGGTACCCTGGTGGGAATCCTGGACGAGTCCGATCTGCTGCTGGCGGTCGCCGGCGCTCCCGGGCGATTCGACGATCCGGTGAACAGCGCGATGGAAACCGAACTGACCGAAATCGACGTCAATGCTCCCGTGAAAGACCTGATGCCCATTTTCGATCGGGATTTCGTCGCCATCGTCAAGGATGGCGGCCGCTTTCTCGGCCTGATCACGCGGGTCGACCTGCTGAACTATCTACGGCGCAAGGCGGACCGCTGATGAGCAAGCCGAAAAAGGAAAAGCACGGACTGGCAACCCGGTCCATTCACGCCGGCCAGGAACCCGACCCGTCCACCGGCGCGATCATGACGCCGATATTCGCGAGTTCCACCTACGTCCAGCGCAGCCCGGGCGATCACCAGGGCTGGGAATACTCGCGCAGCCACAACCCGACTCGCGATGCCTATGAAAAGTGCATCGCCGATCTGGAAGGCGGCATCCGGGGATTCGCTTTCGCTTCGGGTATGGCCGCGACTGCGACGATCCTGGAACTTCTGGAAGCCGGCGATCACGTGGTGGCCGGAGACGACCTTTACGGTGGGACCTTCCGCCTGTTTCACCGGGTCAGGGAGCGGTCGGCCAATTTGCAATTCAGCTTCGCCCGCCTGGAAGACGAGGATGCGCTGCGCCGCTCGATGCGGCCGAAAACCCGCATGGTCTGGGTCGAAACCCCGACCAACCCGATGCTGAAGATCATCGACATCGAGGCCGCGGCCCGGATCGCCCGTGAACACGGGGCGCTGCTGGTGGTGGACAATACCTTCGCCACCCCGGTGCTGCAGCGGCCGCTGGAACTCGGCGCCGACATCGTGATGCATTCCGCCACCAAGTTCCTGAACGGCCACTCCGACATGGTCGGCGGCGTCGCCGTGGTCCGCGACGACGAAACGCTGGCCGAAAACCTCTGGTTCCTGCTCAACTCCATCGGTGCGATCCAGGGCCCGTTCGACAGCTTCCTGGCTCTGCGCGGCCTGAAGACCCTGGCGCTGCGCATGCAGGCGCACTGCGCCAATTCCCTGGAAATCGCCCGTTGGCTCGAGCGACATCCGGGCATCGGGCGGGTCATCTATCCCGGCCTCGACAGCCACCCGCAGCACGACCTGGCCATGCGCCAGATGAACGGGCTCGGCGGCGGCATCATCAGCATCGACGTCCGGGGCGGACTGGAGAAATCCCGGCGCATGCTGGAGCGTTGCGAGCTGTTTTCACTGGCCGAGAGCCTCGGCGGGGTCGAAAGCCTGATCAACCATCCGGCCATCATGACCCACGCCTCGGTGCCGGAGGAGATCCGGGAACGCCTGGGCATCAGCGATACGCTGATTCGCCTGTCGGTAGGGGTCGAAGACGCCGCCGACCTGATCGCCGACCTGGAGCAGGCGCTCGACGGCTAGCTGTGCGCTCGGCATCCGTTCCCGACGGATGACGGTCCTGCAAGGAGACACCCAACACCTCCTGTACAGGCCACAACGGCGTTTCAGTCTGGCACAAGCCGGTACGGAGTGAGGGACCTGTTTTCAGGACTGTTTGAAACAGGATGTTTCAAGACAAGGCCACAGGGAAGTGCTCGTGCCGTGTCCTGAAAACAGGTCCCTCTCTTCGGACTGGCGCTTTTGTCAGTATTGAAGCCCAATTGTGAACAACGTAGCTGGAATTCACAGCTAGGGTTCGGTGCGCCTCAGGCTGACGATCCCGTCGATTTCCGTGAGCAGGTCTTCCCGGCAGATATCGCCCTGCAGGTAAATGCGCGGCAGTTCGGCCGGCGCCTCGGCCTGCAGCGTCAGCTTGATCCGTTCCAGGTCGCCGGGGTCGCGGATATAAACCTTGAGCATGCCTTCGCTGTCGAGCCCCGCGTGGGAGTCACCGGTCAGCCGGCAACCCTCCCGCAACAGCGCCTGCACGTTCCGCAGCGATTCGCTGAGCTGGTTGGCGACCTGGTTTTCGTGATGGGTCTCGTGTCCCAGCACGCTCGCGGTCCCCGAAATCAGGAACTGGCGCGAGCCGTTCAACCTGAGGATGGTTCCCCTTGAAAACAGGGGGCTCTTGGGCCCGTATTGGCGCGGGTACCGCCAGGCGCTGACCTGGCGTGGATTCTCAACGTCCAGGCCCGGCAGGGCAGCCGCCAGGAAATACACCTGCAACGCGGGTTCGTCGGCGGGTGAACCGATGGCGGTCGCCGCCGGCAGGGGCGGGCGGTCGCCGGGGTCGATCAGGACCGCGTCGGCGCGCCCGAGGCAGAACTGGCGATAGAGCTCCTCGTCGCCGCTGCCCCGATTGATTCCGGGGATGTAATTCCAGATCTTCAGCGGCCAGGGGTGGGGTGACTGCTGCAGGTATGTCTGGAGGATGTCGTATGCCTGCCGGCTCGATTCGCGCATGTCGCCGGTTTTCCGCAGGTCGAGGGCGATATGGCCCATGGTCAGCTGTTCACCCTGGGCGAATTTCAGCTTGTCCCAGCTCCCGGTCTTGATCGGGCCCGCGCAGCGCCAGACCTCCGCCGTGGCCGGTCCCTGGAGCTGCCGCAGCGCCACGGGCACATGCCTGGGATCGGTTGCGTCCAGCGGTGACGAGCCGAATTCGAACACGGCCAGCACGTCCCCGGTCCCGTTCAGCCAGCGCTCGACCGGGCCCTCCTCGTAGGATACCCGCAGCGGGAGGCGCTCACTCATTGCAGCTCCGGCAAATCACGGTACAACTCCAGCGCCTCCGGGTTGGCCAGCGCGTCCGTGTTGGCCACCTTCCGGCCGTGCACGACATCACGAACGGCCAGTTCGACGATCTTTCCGCTGATGGTCCGGGGTATGTCGCCGACCTGGATGATTTTCGCCGGCACATGCCGGGGCGTGGTGTTCAGGCGTATGGTCGAGCGGATCCGGTCCTTCAGGCCGTCATCCAGATCCAGTCCGTCCCGCAGCCTGACGAACAGCACCACCCGAACGTCGTCTTCCCGGTCCTGGCCGATACAGATACTCTCGAGCACTTCGTCCAGGCTTTCGACCTGCCGGTAGATTTCGGAAGTCCCGATCCGCACCCCGCCCGGGTTCAGCGTTGCATCCGAGCGTCCCTGGATGACGTAGCCGCCATGTTCGGTTCGCGCGACGAAATCGCCGTGCGCCCAGGTTTCGGGAAATTTCTCGAAATAGGCCGCGCGGTACCTGCTGCCGTCTTCGTCGCCCCAGAAAAACACCGGCATCGCCGGGAACGGCTGGGTGCAGCACAATTCGCCGGTTTCATCGATGTCGGCGACGCTCCCGTCCTCGCGCAGGATCTCCACGGCCATGCCCAGGCCCGCGCATTGCAGTTCACCGCGCCAGACCGGAAGGATCGGGCAGCCGGCAATGAAACAGGAAACGATGTCGGTGCCGCCCGCGATGGATGACAGGCAGAGGTTCTGCTTGATGTCCCGGTACACGTAATCGAAACTCTCGGGCGCCAGCGGCGACCCGGTTGAAAGCAGCGTCACCAGGGAATTGAGCTTGTGAGACTCCCGCGGTTTGACCCCGGCTTTTTCCCAGGCCGATATCGCCTTGGCGCCGGTGCCCAGCACCGTGATTTCCAGCTCGTCGACCAGGTCGAACATCGCTGCCGGGGAAGGGTGGAACGGTGAGCCTTCGTACAACACGATCGCCGATCCCGCGGCCAGCGCGCTGACCAGCCAGTTCCACATCATCCAGCCACAGGTGGTGTAGTAGCAGATCCGGTCGGAGCGCCGCAGGTTGGTGTGCAGAACCAGTTCCTTGAGATGCTGAATGAGCGTTCCGCCCGCGCCGTGCGTGATGCACTTGGGCACTCCCGTCGTGCCCGATGAATAGAGGATATACACCGGGTGGTCGAACGGCAGCCGTTCGAATACCACTTCCGTGGCCGATTCATCGACGAATTCCTGATACCAGACGGCGTTCGGCACTTTCCGGATTCGCGCTTCCGGGTTCACGTAAGGCACCACCACGGTTTTTTCGATGCAGGGCAGGGCCTTGACGATGCTCCTGACCTTGTCGAGGCAGCCATGACTCTTTCCGTTATAGGTGTAGGCCGCGGCGCAGAAAAGAACCTTCGGCTCGATCTGGCCCAGGCGGTCGAGGACGCCCTCGATGCCAAAGTCCGGCGAACAGGAAGACCAGATGGCGCCGATGCTGGTGGCGGCCAGCATGGCGATCACGGTTTCGGGCAGGTTCGGCAGGTATCCCGCCACCCGATCGCCGGGGCCAACGCCGGCAGACCGAAGGGCGGCTGCGGTCATGGCGACGGCGTCGTACAATTCGCGGAAGCTGTATTCCGCCGACACGCCGGTTTCAGAGCGGAACAGAATGGCGGTTTCGTCGTCCCGCCGCCGCAGCAGGTTTTCAGCGAAATTCAGTCGGGCGTCTGGGAACCAGCGGGCCCCGGGCATCTGATCGGCGTCCTCCAGCACCCGGGTTCCCGGCGTTCCGATGATTTCGCAGAAATCCCATACGGCGCGCCAGAACTCGGCGGGTTGTCCGATCGAATAACGGTGGAGATCCCGGTATTCACGTATACCGGGATCCAGCTCCCTGCCAGCCAGGTCCAGGAACCTGCGGATATTGGCCGTCTGGCGGCGAACAGGCCCCGGTGACCAGATCGGTTCGGTCATGGCTCAGCCCAGGAGGTTCTCCAGTTCGGGGATCACGCTGAACAGGTCCCCGGCCAGGCCGATGTCGGAAATTTCGAAAATCGGCGCTTCCGGGTCCTTGTTGACCGCGACGATGGTGCCCGCATCCTTGATGCCGGTAATGTGCTGGATCGCACCCGAAATCCCGAACGCCATGTACAGATCCGGTGAAATGATCTTCCCGGTCTGCCCGACCTGCATGTCATTGGGGCAATAGCCGGCATCCACAGCGGCACGCGAGGCGCCCACGCCGGCGCCCAGCTTGTCGGCCAGTCGGTAGATCATTTCAAAGTTCTCCTCGCTGCCCAGCGCGCGGCCGCCCGAGATGACCCGGGGCGCGCTCTGCAGGTCCGGGCGCTCGCCGCCTTCCACCTCCATGCCCACGAATCGGGTATGGGCTGCCGGGCTGTTGGCCGCACCGCGTGATTCGACAGCCGCGCCGCCGGATTCCGGGACTGCCTTCCAGCTGGCGGTTCTCACCGTGCCCACCACCGTCGCGCCCGGCGCAGCCTCGACGTCAACGATCGCATTTCCCGCGTAGATCGGGCGTTTGAATGACGTCGGCCCGGTCACTTCCATGATGTCGCTGACCTGGTTGACACCCAGCAGTGCGGCGACGCGCGGCATCAGGTCCTTGCCCAGCGTGGTCGACGGGCCCAGCAGGTGGCTGTATCCGTCCGCCATGCTCACGGCTTCGGCCGCCCAATTGGTAGCCAGGGGCGCTTCGAGATGTCCGGCGCTCACCGCGATGACACGGGCAACCCCGTCCAGGGACGCCGCCTGGGTAGCAACCGCGTCGGTTCCGTCACCGAAGACCGCGACATCGATTTCGCCACCGATGGCCTGAGCGCAACTCACGCACTTGGCGGTGCTGATGTTCAGCGACTGCCCGTCGTGTTCGGCAATGATCAGTACTTTGCTCATATCAACCCCCTGTTCTTCAATTCCTGCACCAGTTGGGCCGCATCGTCCACCATGATGCCTTTCTCGCGCTGCGGCGGCGGCGCGTGATGGCCGACACCCAGGTTGCCTTCGACGGCCACGCCGAGTTCATCCAGGCTGACCGTGTCGAGCGGCTTGCGCTTGGCCTTCATGATGTCGGGCAGTTTCACGAAGCGGGGCTCGTTCAGACGCAGGTCGACCGAGACCACCGCCGGCAGATCCACCTCGATGGTCTCCAGGCCGGCGTCGACTTCGCGGGTCACCGCGGCCGTCTCGCCATTCAGGACGACTTTCGAGGCGAAAGTGGCCTGCGGGCGGTCCCACAGGGCAGCCAGCATCTGCGCGGTCTGGCTGTTGTCGTCGTCGATGGCCTGTTTGCCCAGGATGACCAGGCCGGGATCTTCGCGTTCGATGACCTTGAGGAACGCCCGCGCCAGGCTGAGCGGCTGCAGTGATTCGCCGGTCTGGACCTGGATCGCCCGGTCGGCGCCCATGGCCAGCCCGGTGCGAAGCTGCTGCTGGCATTCGTCGCCGCCGACCGATACGACCACGACCTCCTCCGCATTGCCCGTTTCCCTGATGCGCAGCGCTTCTTCCAGCGCGATCTCGTCGAAGGGATTCACACTCATCTTGACGCCGTCGGTGTCCACACCGCTGCCGTCGGGTAATACACGCACGCGGACGTTATAGTCCACCACGCGCTTGATGCCAACCAGTATTTTCATCGGCTTTCCTTACTCCATTTGTCGCAATTACATGTTCTGGTAGTTGGGCCCGCAGCCGCCTTCCGGGGTGACCCAGTTGATGATCTGGTAGGGGTCCTTGATATCGCAAGTCTTGCAGTGCACGCAGTTCGCGGAATTGATCTGCAGGGCCTTGCCGCCGCCTTCCTCGACCATTTCATACACCTGCGCCGGGCAGAAACGCGTGCAGGGATTGTCGTATTCCTCCACGCAGCGCGTGGTGCAGATGTCCGGTTCCAGGATCTGCAGGTGAACGGGCTGATCCTCGTCGTGCTCGGTCGCGGCAAAATACACCGATGCGAGCCGGTCGCGGGGCGGCAGGTCCCGTTCCACCCATTGGCGGTCGGGTGGCGTGTAGCCGTCAAGCTTCTTCAGGGAGGTATCGTCCCCGTGGACGGAAAGCGTGACCGGCAGCTTGCCGGCTGTCACCGTTTCGATGGCGGCCCGGATGAACCCGCGCCAGAATCCCTTGTAGAAGGCCGGCCGGATGTTCCGGACCTTGTGCAGCTCTTTCACCACTTCAGACGCGCGCAGGCGCGCGTCGAAACCCTCGGCCCCGGTGGTTTCCGCGAGGTGTTCCGCCGCCAGGATGCCGCAACGCATGGCCTGGTGCGTTCCCTTGATTTTCGGTACGTTCAGGGTGCCGGCAGCGTCGCCGATGATCAGCGCGCCGGGCATCTCGGTTTTCGGCAGGGACTGGTAACCACCCTCGGCGATCGCCCTCGCCCCCGACGAGAGGATTTCGCCGCCTTCCAGCATCTCGCAAACCATCGGGTGATTCTTCATTTGCTGGAAGGCCTCGAACGGCATGAATTCCGGATCCTGGTAATCCAGGCCGCAAACGAAACCGATGGCAATCCGGTCCTTGTCCAGATGGTAGATGAAACTGCCGCCGTAGGTCTTGCTGTCGAGCGGCCAGCCGGCCGTGTGCTGGACCAGGCCGGGTTTCGACTTGCCGGGCTTCACGCGCCACAGTTCCTTCATGCCGATGCCGTAGGTCTGTGGATCGGAGGAGCTGTCCAGTCCGTATTTCCGGATAAGCTGCTTGCTGAGGTGGCCGCGGACGCCTTCGCCGAGGACTGTAACCGGGGCGTGTATTTCTATGCCCTGCATGAACGTATCTTTCGGCTTGCCGTCCCGGTCGATCCCCATGTCGCCGATGACGACGCCGCCGACCGATCCATCCTCGTTGAACCGGACTTCCGAGGCGGCGTATCCCGGGAAAATATCGACCTCGAGCGCCTCGGCTTTCTCCGCCATCCAGGCGCACATCGCGCCCAGCGAAACGATGAAATTGCCATGATTTTTCTGCTGCGGCGGCGTGGGGAGGCGGCGCCGGCCCTTCTGGCTGAGCAGCCAGATTTCGTCCTTCTCCACCGGGATGCAGACCGGTGGCGGATCTTCCCGCCAACCGGGAATCAGGCCGTCAAGCGGTTCCGGCTCGATCACCGCGCCGGACAGGATATGGGCGCCGATTTCCGAGCCTTTTTCGATCACGGCGACCATCAGTTCGGGCTTGAGCTGCTTCAATCGGATGGCGCAGGAAAGGCCGGCTGGCCCGGCCCCGACGATGATCACGTCATATTCCATGATTTCGCGTTCGGTCATCTTTTTTTTCCAGTCGCGCACCGGGTTCGCCAAAGCAGATCATTATAGCCATTCACAGGTCGACGATGGGGCATTTCCGGCAAAAATTACAGTTAATGAATCCGCCGCATGCAATTTGCACTAGAATGAACCCATGAAGAGTTCCAGGCGAATCCGGATCGTGTTGCTGGCGCTGATGCTGGCGGCCAGCCACGTCGCCCTTCTAAGCCATGCGGCCGGCCACTTCGAACCGGCGCTGGAACAGTGCGAGCTTTGCTTCGGCCAGAGCCAGCTGCTGAGCGCCATTGTGTCGAGCGACCACGGATTCCCCGTCGATTCCGGGCTCGAACGGCCGGCATGCCAGGTCTCGTCCGTCAACTACGCAGGCCGCCACGAAGCGGCATACCACCAGAGGGCCCCTCCCGCCCCGTCTTCCTGAAGTCTGAACCCCTGGTTTCCGCCCCAATGGCGGAGAATTGACATTCACCGGAGACGGAAGATGAAACTACGTGTGTTGCACCTGCCGCTGGCATGTGCCCTGATTATTTGTTCGCCCGTACTCGCCCAGGACGGGCAGGGAACGGAACTCGAAGCCCTGCGCGAGGAGATTCGCCAGATGCGAAGCGAGTACGAAACCCGTATCGCGGATCTCGAGGCGCGCCTGGATGCGGCGGAGAACCGTGAATCCGCCTCACCCGTCGCGGCGGCCGCGCCGGCGGATCCGCCGGCCCCCAAGCGGGAAAGCCCCGTGACTTACTCCTCACCCCAAACCGTCTCGGTGGCGCGGGACAGCTCCTTCAACCCGGCCATCGGCGTGACCTTCCAGGGCCAGGCCTGGTCGTATGAGCACGATCCGGAGGACTACCTGATTCCCGGTTTTCCCCTCGGCGGTGAAGCCGGGCCGGCGCCCGAGGGCCTTTCGCTGGCCGAGACCGAGATCACCGTGTCCGCCAACGTGGACGACCTGTTCACCGCGATGCTCACCGTCCCCATCGTCATCGAAGACGGGGAAGTAGTGGTCGAACTCGAGGAGGCCTGGGTGGAAACCCTGGCGCTGCCGGGCGGATTCTCGCTGCGCATGGGGCGCTTCTTCTCCGATATCGGCTATCTCAACGACCGCCATTTCCATTCCTGGGATTTCGCTGACCAGCCGCTGGCCTACCAGGTGTTCCTGGGCAACCAGTACATCGACGACGGACTGCAGCTGCGCTGGCTGGCGCCCACGGATTTCTACCTGGAATTCAGCGGTGAGCTGCTGCGCGGCGACCGCTACCCGGCCGGAGGCGCCGCCAACTCGGGCGTCGGCAGCTCGACGCTGGGCGTGAAGACCGGCGGGGACATCGGGCTGAGCAACAGCTGGTCGTTCGGCTTCTCCTGGCTGCACGCGGACGCCGACGGGCGCGAATCCGGAGGCGAGGACGATCCGCTGCTGTTCACCGGCGATACCGACCTGTACATCGCCGACTTCGTCTGGAAGTGGGCGCCGAACGGCAACTCGCGCCAGCGGAATTTCAAGTTCCAGGCGGAGTACCTGTGGCGCAACGAGGACGGTGCATACGATCTACCCGACGGCGGCGGAGGCCCGTGGGACGAGGACCAGCGCGGCTGGTACCTGCAGGCGGTATACCAACCGTTTCCGCAATGGCGCATCGGCGCCCGTTACGACCGGCTGTCCGGCGACACGCCGGACCAGGCCTGGGCCGGCACGCCGCTGTATCCGGCCGGAAGCGACCCGAAGCGCTACAGCCTGATGGTGGACTGGTCGCACAGCGAATTCAGCCGCTTGCGGTTTCAGTTCAACCACGACAAGGCGACCGAGGTCACCGACAATCAGTTCGGACTGCAGTACATTTTCAGCATTGGCGCGCACGGCGCCCACAGCTTCTGAGGTGGCGGGAACATGAGGAAATACGGTCTGTACATTCTGATTCCCGTCCTTCTGGCCCTGCCGTTGGCAGCGGCGGCGGAGGTGCGGATATTCACCTGCGAGCCGGAATGGGCCGCGCTTGCCGAAGAGATCGGCGGCGACCGGGTCAAGGCCACCAGCGCCACCCACGCCCTGCAGGATCCGCACTACGTCGAGGCCCGCCCGAGCCTGATCTCGAAAGTCCGCAGGGCGGACCTCGTCATCTGCAGCGGCGCGCAGCTCGAGATCGGCTGGCTGCCGATGCTGCTGAGCAAAGCCAACAATCCCCGCGTGCTGCCCGGCAAGGAAGGCTTCCTCGAAGCCAGCAGCTTCGTTCCGCGACTCGGTATTCCGGACACCGTGGACCGCGCCCAGGGCGACATGCACCCGCAGGGCAATCCGCACGTGCAGATGAACCCGCACAACATCACCCGCGTGGCGCGGGCCATCGGTGAGCGCCTCGCGCTGATCGATCCCGAAAACGCGGCGGCCTGGGCCGCGGGCACGGAAGACTTCATCCGGCGCTGGGAACAGGCCATCGCCGTCTGGGAGGAACGGGCCCGGCCGCTGGCCGGCACGCGGGTGGTCTGCCATCACACGTCCTGGCTGTATCTCGAGGACTGGCTGGGACTGGTTGAGGTGGCGACGCTGGAGCCCGTGCCCGGCATACCCCCGACCGCATCGCACCTGTCATCGCTGCTGTCTGAACTTGGAAGCGACGGAAGCGGCGCCGATGTCATCATCCGGGCGCCGTTCCAGAACGCCAAGCCTTCCGAATGGCTGCAGGAACGCACCGGCATCCCGGCCGTGATGCTGCCCCTGACGGTGGGCGGCAGCGATGCGGTGGATGACCTGTTCAAGCTGTTCGACGACGTGATCGACCGCTTGCTGGGCGCCGGGGCGGGCGCGTGAACTGGGAACTGCTGGACTGGTACATCATCGGGCCGGCGCTGGCGGCGGGACTGCTGGTTGTGAGCACACACATCCCGCTGGGTCAGGTGGTGCTGAGGCGGGGCATCATTTTCATCGACCTGGCCGTGGCCCAGGTGGCGGCGCTGGGCGTTGTCGCGGCCGGCGCACTGGAATGGGAGGAGAATGTCTACGCCGTGCAGGCCGCCGCCGTGGGCGCCGCCCTGCTGGCCGCCGTCGGCCTGAACTGGACGGAGAAACACTGGCCCGACATCCAGGAAGCATTGATCGGCAGCCTGTTCGTGCTCGCGGCCACCGGCAGTGTACTGCTGCTGGCCGGTAATCCGCACGGCGGGGAATACCTGAAAGACCTGCTGGTCGGCCAGATCCTCTGGACCACCTGGCAGATGCTGATACCGATCGCCATCCTCTACGCGGTGATCCTGTCCGTCTGGTTCAGCGGCCGCGAGCGAATCGGGCGGGCCGGTTTTTACGTGACTTTCGCTTTCGCGATCACTGCCGCTGTCCAGATCGTCGGCGTCTACCTGGTGTTCGCCAGCCTGATCCTGCCGGCCCTGGCAACGCGGAGCCTGCAGGGCAGGGCGCGGCTGGCCACGGGTTATGCCGTAGGCGCGATCGCGTATCTCGCGGGCATCGTCGTTTCATCGGTGCTGGATCTTCCGACCGGAGCCGTCATCGTCTGGACCATGGCCGTGGTGGCCCTGGCAGCTGGTTTCCTCACAGGCCGGGGGGCAGGGGCTTCCTGACGAATCGGCCCGGGGTGGCGCCGGTGTGTTCGCCGTCGAACAGCACGGGCACGCCGTTGACCAGCACGTGAAGGACACCCGAGGCGTACTGGTGCGGTTCGGAAAATGTGGCGTGGTCCCGGATGCTCGCCGGGTCGAATATGACGATATCGGCGAAATGACCTTCCCTGAGTCGCCCGCGGCTTTCCAGCCCCAGGTTGTCCGCGGGGAACGATGTCAGCCGGCGGATCGCCTCGGGCAGGGATATCACCTGTTCCTCCCGCACGTATTTGCCCAGCAGGCGCGCGAAAGTGCCGTAAGCCCTGGGGTGCGGATTGGATTTCAGGAACACGCCTTCGGGCGCCAGGGATTCGGCGTCCGACCCGAACGCGACCCAGGGGCGTGCGATCTTCTTCACGATATTTTCCTCTGACATCAGGAAGTATGCCGTCCCCACCCGGCTGTCGTCTTCGATGACCAGGTCGATGATGGTGTCTTCCGGCGACGTGCCGCGCATGGCGGCAACCTCGGCCAGGGTCATGCCGGTCAGCGGTTTGAGATCGTCGTTTTTGAAGCCCAGAAGGAGCAGTTTCCCCGGGTCGCCGGCGGAGTAATAGAGGTTTTCCCAGTCATCGCCGGGTTGCTTCATCTCGGCGATGATCCTGGCGCGGATTTCCGGGTCCCGCAGGCGCTCGACCCAGGCCTCGTGCCCCCCTTCCTGCACCCAGGGGGGCATCGCGGCGTCCAGGCCGGTGGCGCCCGCCGTGTAGGTGTACATGTCGGCCGTGATGTCCAGGCCTTCCGCCCGCGCGGCTTCGACGCGCTCGAACACGGCTTCCAGCTTGTCCCAGTTGTCCCTGCCGGCCGCTTTCAGATGATAGATTTCGGCGCCGATGCCGGCCTCCCGGGCAATGGTGATGAGTTCATCCACGGCCTCGAGCAGCTGGTTGCCCTCGCTGCGCATATGCGAAATGTAACGCCCGCCGTACTTCGCCGCGACGCGGTTCAGTTCGATCAATTCTTCGGTGGTTGAATAGAACGCCGGGGCGTAGATCAGCGAAGACCCGACACCCAGCGCGCCGTCCTTCATCGCCTGCTCCACCAGGGCTTTCATGCGCTCGAGTTCCTCCGGGTCCGGTGCGCGGTCTTCCTCGCCCAGCACGTGGATACGAACCGTGGTCGCCCCGACGAACGACGCGACGTTCGTGGCGATACCGCGGTCTTCCAGGTGCTGGAGATACTCGGCCAGCGTGGTCCACTCGATGTCGTACTTGATGTCGCCGCTCAGCTTGAAGATCTGCTCCTTCATGGCGTCCGTCAGCGGGCCCATGGACCATCCCTCTCCCATGACTTCCATCGTGACGCCCTGACGGATGTCGCTCTGTGAACGGCCGTCTTCAATGAGGGATTCGGTGGCCCAGCTCAGCATGTTGATGAAACCGGGTGCGACGGCCAGGCCGCTGGCGTCGATGACGGTTTCCGCCGTGCCGTCGATATCGCCGACGGCGGCTATCCGGTCGCCGCTGATGGCCACGTCGGCGCGCAGGCCTCCCCCGCCGCCGCCGTCATAGACGATACCGTTCCGTATCACGATGTCGTAGGCCGGCGCCTGTATCTGTGCCGGGTCGTCCCGGTTCGAACAGGAAGCCGCGGCCAAGCACAGCAAGGTGAGGAACAGATATCTGAGGCGCATGGGACGTATCCTGTTCAGTCCGGGGGATAATTCTTCAGCCACCGGCACAACTCCGCCGATGTCAGGTCAATGGCCACGATCCGGCTCACGGGCTTGCTCCGCCCCACATCGACCGGCTGACAATCTTTCGGACATTTGGTGACTCCCTCTAACAAACCGGTTCCGGAAACAGTCTTTGCCTGCGCTCCCGTTTTCGTTTCAGAATAGCAGGCATGGCCGAAACCACACAATTTGACGATCGGCGCCTGAACGTCGCCCCGATGATGGACTGGACAGACCGTCACTGCCGCTATTTCCACCGCTTGCTTGCGCCTTCCGCCTGGCTGTACACCGAAATGGTGACCACGGGGGCAGTATTGCACGGCGACCGCGATCGCCTGATCGGCTTCGACGAAACAGAGCGCCCGCTGGCGCTGCAACTGGGCGGCAGCGAGCCGGAGGAACTGGCCGAATGCGCGCGGATTGCCCAGGAGCGCGGCTACGACGAGGTCAACCTGAACGTGGGCTGCCCGTCCGACCGGGTGCAGCGCGGTCGCTTCGGGGCCTGCCTGATGCTGGAACCGC
>CAJIBJ010000004.1_pt1 | contig 20597 bp, 20 predicted proteins | sample 9199331 | NCBI WGS metagenome assembly CAJIBJ01 (sample SAMEA7708300, study PRJEB35096) | sediment metagenome | biome: marine neritic benthic zone biome [ENVO:01000025]; feature: sediment [ENVO:00002007]; material: shallow marine sediment [ENVO:03000034] sea grass bed [ENVO_01000059] ... | reverse complement strand
ACGGTCAAGGTTGATTCCAACATGATCGACAAGTACCTGGAAGGCCTCAAGCAAACGTGGGCACCGGCGAACGAAGTGGCAAAAGAGCTGGGTCAGATCGAAGGGTATTGGATTCACGTCAGCCAGTTGCCAAACGGCGGCGATTTCAACGTCGTTCTCGGTGTGGATTTCAAAGACTCCGCAGCGCTGCAACCTGACAAGGCCAAGTACGATGCATTCATGAAAAAATGGGGCGAAGAGAATCAGGCAAAATCCGATGAGCTTGTCCTGACGTATCCGGAAATTCGCGAAATCGTGGGTGAGTACAACATGCGTTCCGTCACCTTCAAGTAGGAAAAGTCAAGTCAAGGCCTTCCTGTCCATCAGGAAGGCCGATCCAAAACAGCAAGCAATACCTGGCCTATTGGCATTCACTCAATCACCGTAATGTAGAAGCATTATTCGAGTCCTCCACGGGCCGATCATTCTACCCGACTCCGCCTTCGATACTTGCTCAGATCATTTAATCTGTGTTTTGATTCATCTCGATAGCGAAGGAGCCGATCATGTCACTTCATCATTACCTGATAAGAATTGTCGTCCCGGTCGCAGCGTTGGGACTCCTGATGGCCTGTTCCCGATCTGATGAACAGTCTGATCCAATCGCGGGGGTCGAGAACAAGATGGACGCGTTGGTGAGCGTCGAGTGGCTGAACCAGCACCTCGATGACCCCGATCTGGTGGTGGTCGACTGCACGGTCATGGTGGAGGCGGATGAGCAAGGCGGGCTGCGCATGGTAAACGGTCGGGCCAACTACGAATCCGGGCACATTCCGACCGCGGCCTTCGCTGATCTTATGGGCAATCTGACCGACGTGGACAGCCCGCTGGAATTTGCCATGCCGTCACCAGAGCAGTTCGTTGCCGCCATGAGCGCGCTGGGCGTCAGCGACGACTCCCGCGTGGTGCTTTACGACGCCCAGTACACTGCCTGGGCGGCACGGGTCTGGTGGATGTTGCGCTGGATCGGATTCGACCGCGTGGCGTTGCTCGATGGTGGGCTGGGAGCCTGGACCGCAGCGGGCTATCCCTTGTCGACCCAACCGGCCAATCGCCCTCCGGGACGGCTCAGCCTGGAACTTCGACCTCATTTGATTGCCGATCGCGACGAGGTTCTCTCCTCCCTGGGAGACAGTGATGTCCAGCTCATGGACGCGATGAACGGAGCGCACTATCGTGGCGAAATGGCCATGTACGCTCGACCCGGTCATATTCCCGGCGCTTCCAACATCCCTTCCACGGCTCTGTTCGACGAGACGGGCCGCTTTCGACCGCAGGATGAACTGGAAATGATGATCGGTGGTGATCCCAACGCCCGAACGATCACCTACTGCGGTGGCGGAATTGCCGCTTCAGCGAACGCCTTCGCCCTGACCCGACTCGGCTTCTCCGACGTGGCTGTTTATGCCGCTTCGCTCTCCGAATGGGCTGCCGATCCCGCCAATCCGATGGAGATCGGGGATAGTAGCGACAGGTAGGACAGGGGATTGGTGGCCCGGATGTGTTTTATGATTCACCCTTTTTCCCGGGCTCGGGCGAGCTGTCGCGGGACACCGCGCCGGTAAGCACCAGTTTCATGCCTTCCTCGAAGGACAGATCCACCGGCGTGAGGCAGGATCGAGGCAAAAACAGGGTGTAGCCGCCGATCTGGTAGCTCATGGGCAGGTAGACGGCGATGGGTTCTTCAACCGTGAGTTCCATGGGCAAGCGACTGAAATCCTCGCGAGTCACGAATCCGATCTGTTCGAAATCCTGTCCGGGAATCCTGACCAGAACCACCTTGCTCATGGCCACGCGGCTGTCCGGGCTCCAGTAGCCGATGAAGTCCTTGAGCGCCGAGTAGATCGTCTTCACCAGGGGCAGGCGGTTCAGGATCGCATCGCCCAGCGCGAAGAGTTTCTGGAACACGATAACGTGAGTCAGCAGGCCGATCAGGATGGTCATGGCGACGGCCGACACGACGCCCATGCCAGGGACGTACCATCCTTGCGGCAGGAACTTCATCAGCAGGCCGCCCAGGACCTGCTCGGCGCCCTTGGCCAGCCACCAGAGTATGGCCAGCGTCAGGGTCACCGGAATCACGACGGCCAGACCTTTCAGGAACAGTTTACCCAGCGCGTTCATGCGGTTCGTTCACCTTGTATTCACAATTGTTTTGTATGCTGTTGAGTATGCCATACTGGTAAGGCAGGTTAGCAACGGAGACAAGGAATGCAACGGAACCTGATTTTTTGTTCGGCAGCGCTGGCCGTGGCTGCGCTGGCATCCGCCTGCGCGTCCAAGCCCATTGTCGACACCCACAACGTCGATATGGTCGAGTACCAGAGAGACCTGGCTCATTGCGAGCAGGTGGCGGAGCAGGTCGAGTCCGGCAAGATCACCGGCAAGTCAGCGGCTTTCGGAGCCGGTGTGGGTGCTGCCTACGGAGTCATCGGCGGCGATATAGGCAACGCGGCCGCAACCGGCGCAGTGACCGGCGGGGCGGGCGGCTTGTTGAAGCAGGACAACGAAAAAGCGAGAGTCACGAAAAACTGCTTGCGGCACCGGGGATACGCGGTGCTCAATTAGAGTCGAGGTTTCTTGCCAGGCTGCTCAGATCCCGATCTTGGCCAGCGTGTCGATAATTTCCCTCAAGAACCGTTCGGCGACCGGGTGATCCACCGCAAACCGGGTTTCGACGGATTTGGCGCGGTCCACCACGTTGTCGAAGTCCTCCCCGGAAGAACCGGACTCAACCAGCCGGTTGATGTCCTCATCGAGTTCGCGCACCAGTTCCAGCGTTTCGGGGTCGACCTGGTCGGTGTTTTCAAGAACGCCGTGCAGTCGGCTCAGCAATTTTTTCAGATCCGTCTCATTCATTTGCTTTCACTTCCGTTCCCGGGGCTCTCCAATGACTACTCTACCATTTCAAATGACGGCGTAAACCAGGAAGGCGCCGAACAGAAAGGCGGCCGCGCCGGCAATTCGCGTGTAGCTCCCGAAACGCTCGAAAGCCCAGCTCACCAGCTGTTTGAACCGGGCCGGCGGAACCAGCGCCAGCACGACTCCGGCGATCACCGCTATCCAGCCGAGCACCTGCAGCGTCAGCGGAAACCGGGAATTCACCGCGTAAAGGATCAGGGCGAAACCCATGACGATGCGGACACCGGCGGCCGCCACGTGCATCCAGGTTTCACCGGAATGGCGGATCAGGAAGTCCCTGAGCGGCTCCGGACGGACCGTCATCAGGCCGGACATGATGAGGATTAAGAGACCGAATGCGATAATGAGAAGCTTCAATGCATACATTTTTGGCGGCCGGGCCTCATGTGGGGTTAGAATCCGGATGTCTCCGGCATTTTACGAGAATAACAGGGTAATCCAGACATGGGCAGTGCCAGAATCGAAATTCGGGAAGTTGCGGGTTCTTCCGACCTGAAAACCTTCATCAGCGTCCCCGAATCGATTTACCGAGACGACCCCAACTGGATTCAACCCCTGAACGTCGAGCGAAAGCAGGCACTCTCCGACAAGAATCCCTTTTTCCGCCACGCCCGATGGAAGGCCTGGGTTGCCCGGCAGGACGGCCGGCCCGTTGGGCGGATCACGGCCCAGATCGACAACCTCCACTTGGAACGGCACGATCCTCATACCGGATTCTTCGGAATGATAGAGGCTCCCGACGATCCCGACGTGTTTTCAGCGCTGTTCAGGACCGCGGAGGACTGGCTGAAGGCACAGGGGATGAAAACGGCCGTGGGGCCCTTCAATCTCGGCATCAACCAGGAGATTGGCTGCCTGGTTGAAGGGTTCGACGAACCGCCTTTCGTGATGATGGGGCATGCCAGGCCCTATTACGACGACTCCATCAAGGCCCAGGGCTACGAAAAGGCACAGGATGTGTTGGCCTTCGATCTTACTGAGAGCCTGTTTTCCATACCCGAACACATTCTGCGCCTGGTCGACCGCATGTCCGGAAAGATCAAGGTGCGGCCCGTGAACCGGAAGGATGCGGCGGCCGAGTTGGAGGTCCTGCGGGACATCTTCAACGATGCCTGGTCTGAGAACTGGGGATTCGTGCCATTCACCAGGGAGGAGTTCCAGACCATCGGGAAGGAGTTGTTCACGTTCGTCCCGCCAGGTTTCACGGTGATCGCCGAGACGGACGGCAAACCCGCAGCCTTCATTGTCCTGATTCCGAACCTCAACGAAGTGATTTCCGATCTGAACGGCAAGTTGTTCCCATTCGGCTGGGCGAAACTGTTTTGGCGGCTCAAGGTCCGAGCGCCGAAGTCGGGCCGTATCGCACTGATGGGCGTGCGCAAGGAATACCAGAAAACCCGCCTCGGGCCGGTGCTGGCGTTCGCGATCATCAACGCCCTGATCCCGCCCGGAAGAAAACGCAATATGAACCGGATTGAAATGTCCTGGATCCTGGAGCATAACCAGGACGTGCGCAGTATCATCGAAGCGTGGGGCGGCGTGGCGTATAAGCGTTACCGCCTGTATCAGAAGGCCCTGGGCTGAGTTCCGGACGATCGGGCCGGTATGGACAACGCGTATTCAGCGGTGGTACTGGCCGGGGAACGACCGGGTGGCAGCGATTTCAGCCGTCAACTGGGCCTGGATGCCAGCGTGCTGGTGGATGTTGCCGGAAAATCAGCGCTGCGGCGGGTGATCGAGGCGCTGGAGGCCAGCGCTTGCGTCAGGGGCGGGGTGCTGTGCGGGCCCGATGAGCCAGTCTATCGGCGGAATCCCGAATTCGGGCGGATACTGGAAGGCACTTCTTTTGGATGGATGGCGCCGCGCACCGGGCCGAGCGCCAGCGCACTGGCGGGTATCGAACGGCTGAACCGTTTCCCCATCCTGCTGACCGCCGGCGACCACGCTTTGCTCACGCCCGCCATCGTCGACGATTTCTGCTCGCGAGCGGTCCGCAAGGATGCGGATATCGTCTTCGGCCTGGCGCCTTATCCGCTGGTGCGGGAGGCATTTCCCGAAACCCGCCGCACCGTGCTCAAATTGAGGGACGGCGAATATTGCGGCACCAACCTGTTTGCCGTGCTGAACCGCGACGGGATGTCCGGGCCGAAATTCTGGACCCGCCTGGAAGCGGATCGAAAACGGCCGTGGAAAATGGCGCGGCGCCTCGGCTGGGGGATGCTGATCCAGTATCTGATCGGCATGATTTCACTGGAACCCGGGCTGCAGAAGCTCTCTCGGGCGATCGGCTGCCGGCTGGCTTGCGTGCGGATCGAAGAGCCGAGGGTTGCGGTTGACGTGGATTCGGTGGCGGACCGCGACTTGGCGGTGAAGATCCTCGAGGCCCAACAAAACCCTCGCGAATAAATCCGCTCCTACTGTTTTTTCAGCAAGCCGTCCAGGTGATCGGCCAGGCGGTGGCACAGCGCGAGGATCGTCAGGGTCGGATTGGCCCAACCGCCGGTCGTGAAGACCGAACTGCCCGCGATGTGCAGATTGTGGTATCCATGGACCGTACAGTTGGCGTCGACCACGCCGCTGGCCGAAGTATCGCTCATCCTGGTAGTACCCATGTGATGGTAGCCTCCGATCGGGTGATTTCCCACGGTCGGATCGACGGGCCAAGCAGCGCTGCCGTCTTCCAGCCAGGTCGACGGTGTCAGCTTGCCCAGGCCGAGGCGTTCGAATTCGCCGCCAAGAGCGCGAGCCAGTTCCAGCACGGACTGTTTGTCCAGGTCGCAAAGCTGCCAGTCCAGGTCTCCACGCCGGCACCCCAGTGTGTCGGTGTCATGTGACAGTTTCACGCGGCTGTTCGGATTGGGCGCCTGTTCGGCCCGGGCCATGACGTAGAGCTGCATTCCAAGGGACCTGGACAGTACCTTGATCAGCGGCATCGGAATGTATTTTTGCAGCCAGTCCCGGAATTGCCTGTACGAGTGCCACAGGCGGCGGTTGGACTTTGTCGCATTCAGGTCGTGCTTCAGGTTCATGTAGACCCTGTGGCCAAGGCCCTGGCCCAGTGCAGGATTCCGCTGGATCTTAAACGTCGCGGCGCTGTTGAGAATGCCTTTTTCGCGCTGCAGCGCTTCCGGCGCCACCAGGGCCGGAGCGACCGGAGGACCGGCTTTGGGATAGCGTTTGCGGAAGTGTACCCAGAACCGGGCGGGATCGTCGGTGGCGATATGGGCGATCCGTCCATGCGGGTGCTCCATGAAGTAGCGACCGACCTGGTCGCCGGCGTTGCCGACTCCCGATTTTTCGACATCGTCGGACAGCAGCAGCAGGCGGGCATTTTCAATGGCGCCGCAGGCGAGCACGAAGTGTTTTGCCCTGAAGCGGTGTTCCTGTCCCTGCAATGTCCGGGTGAGAAGATGGCGCAGGCCTGAAACATTCTCCGCCGCCTGCAGATGAACGACGTTGGCGTGCAGGACGATACTTGCGTTCGGAGCGTCGATCAGGTCCTGGACCTGGTTGCTGTTGAAGCGCTCCTTCATCCGGTCGAACCTCCAGAACAGGTTGTCGACCCGGTCCCGATCGAATTCGATGGGCTCCAGGCCGAGTTTATCCCACATGCCGAAGCTGTAGTCGTATTCACCCAATTCCAGGCTGTCGTGGGCGATCCGGTACCAGGGTTCCAGGTCATCGAGCGTGATCGGCCAACCACTGTGCGGCACCCAGTCACGCTTCTCGAAATCGATGCGGTCGAGGGGTACGCAGCGGCCACCCCAGATATTGGTCGTGCCGCCAAAGAACCTGAGCCGGGCGTGTTCCAGTTCGTAGTACTCCATACCCACAACTTCTCCGAAACAGAGGTCCTGCGTGGCCTGCTCGAAATCCATCCCGCCGGCTTCCAGCAGGCAGACATCATGGCCTGACTGACACAACTTTCGCGCCAGAGCCACGCCCGCGGCCCCGCCGCCAACCACACAGACGTCGGTTTCAAATAGCTCGGGAACACAATGGTCATGCAGGTCGATGATCATGCCGCCAATGTACCTTTAGTCGGGCCTCAGTGGAAGGGACATACCCTTGTCTTGAATTGACAAGCCGCAGGGGCGCCAAATCCGCAAAATCTGGCCTGCTGCAATCAACAACAGTTGAATTTACACTTTGTTAACCAAAAAACCAGTAAAATTACCGCTGGTAAATGTTACCGGGGCGAAAACACGCGGCAGCGCCCCGAAACCAGAAGAGGTTTGAGATGAAAGCCATCATTTTGAGCGCGGGACAGGGACGACGGCTGATGCCGCTGACCGAGGTCACCCCGAAGTGCTGCCTGCAGCCGGGCGGAGTGTCCATTCTCGAATGGCAGATAACACAACTCGCCGTTACGGGTATCGATGAAGTCGTCGTCGTGACCGGTTTCGGACATGACTTCGTGGAAGACGTGATCGAAGGCATCCAGGGCATCAAGGTCCGGACGCTGTTCAACCCGTTCTTCCGCCTGTCCGATAATCTCGGCACCTGTTGGGTAGCGCGCGGGGAAATGGACGAACCGTTCGTCCTGATCAACGGTGACACGCTGTTCGAAGCTGCTGTTCTGCAGCATTTGCTGACGGATGCGGATCACTACCCGATCACCCTGGCGACTGACCAGAAGATTTCCTACGATTCGGACGATATGAAGATCTGGTCCGAGCGTGACCGCCTGTGCCGGGTCGGCAAGACGCTGGACCTGAGCCACGTCAATGGCGAGTCGATTGGCATGATGGTATTCAGCCGCACCGGCGCCGAGGTTTTCACCCGCAAGGTGGAAGACCTGATGCGCATGGGCGACGGCCTGAAACGCTGGTATCTTTCCGCGATCGACGAACTGGCCCAGACGGGCGTGGTCGGCGTGAGTTCGATCCACGGGCTGAGCTGGTGTGAAGTCGATGACCCGGTGGACCTGGCCCACGCAGAGCAGGTGGTCCGGACCTGGCCGGTGCGCCCCGTGTTCGGAAGGGCCTCGGATGAACAATCAGAAACGACGCCCGTCTTCCTCAGGGCGAGTACTGATAAATAGGAAAACGCTTCCTGAAGAAAAAGCCGGCGACAGCCGGCTTTTTTTGGTCAGGGCTCTGGAATGACCAGGATGTAGACACCGCCTTCTCCGCCGGCACTGAGGTGGTCGCGGTCAATATCGTACTCAATCTCGCCACCACTCATGGTGTGCTCGTCGCGGGACAGGGAGGCAGCACCTTCCATCAGAATGCTATTCGTGCTTCTGCTGTAGATAATCTGGCGCGCTTCGCCGTTGATGACCGATGCCTGTCCGCCGTCGATGGTGGTGACGAGAATCAGGGCAGGGGAGCCGTTGATCACGACAGTTTCAGGGTCATCCAGCTTTCCGTACAATGTTGCCTGGTCAGAGGACAGGAACCAGTCGCTCGCCCGAAGTTCGAAACTGCCGTCGAAATGCATGATGTCGGGTTCTTCATCCATCCAGGCATCGGCCGAACGGATGGTCAGCGTGTCCTCGGAAGAGAGAGGGCTTCGCTCCTCGGCCGCCTGCAGTGAAAGAGACGATACCAGGATGGTAACCGGGGTAAGGACGAGAAGGCTGTATAGGAGTCTGAACATGATGAACGCAAGCTCGTGCAGGCCAGATCATAACAATTCCGGAGGCCATACGGTTCGGAAATGACTCGACGGCCGGCTGATTCATGATTATAGACCGCTACCTCAGGAGTGAAATCAGCGTCCCGTTCGTGTCCGTATGCGCCATACTGATCTCGATCTTCGTCACGTTCAGCCTCACCCGGTACCTGATGCAGGCAAACGCCGGCCTGCTCACGCCTTCAGAACTTTTCCAGCTTACGGCGCTAAGAGCACTGATTTCTCTGGAAGTTTTGTTACCACTCAGTCTTTTCATCGCCATCCTGGCGGGCCTGGGCCGACTGCACAGCGATTCCGAGATCTATGCGATGCGCGCCAGTGGGATCAGTGAGATGCGCGTGCTACGGCCGATTTTCGGCGTTGCCATCCTGCTCGCCTTGCTGATCGGATTGTTTTCGCTGTTCGTACGTCCCTGGGCCTATGGCGTGTCCTACGAGATCAAGGCCCGGGTGGAGGCGGCTACCGAGGTCGATCGAATTCGCGCCGCCCGATTCTACACCTTCGAATCTTCCGGCCGGACCGTCTTCGTCGATTCCGTCAGTGGCAAGGGTGAATTGCTGGAACGGGTTTTCATCCGCAGTCAAAAAAGTGATTCCCTTCAAGTCATCACGGCAGCACAGGGAGAACTGATATATCAGAAAAGGCCGGGATTTCACCAGCTCACGCTGCATGATGCCAAGATTTACAAGCGGGTTGACGAGGGTCCGGACGTATTCGCTGAACTGGGGCGATTTTCTTTATGGATTCCTGCCGGTGAGCCTGACCCGGTCGGCTACAAGACCAAGTCCGGCAACACCTTCGAACTCGCCAGGTCCATGGATCCGGAAGACCGTGCCGAACTCCAGTGGCGCGTGAGCACACCGCTGTCCGCGCTGCTGCTTGCCCTGCTGGCCATCCCGCTGAGTCGAAGCAGGCCACGCCAGGGTCGATACGCGCGGGTCCTGCTGGCGCTGGGCATCTATGCCGTCTACTTCAACCTGCTGGACGTCAGCCGAACCTGGGTGGAGCAGGGCTCGGCCCAAACGATCTGGTGGGCGCCGGGCCTGCTCGTCCTGTTGCTGGTCTTTCTGTATTTCCCCTGGGTGAAGATCGTGCGACCGCGTCAGCAGGCGCAGGAGGCGGCCGGATGATTCTGCTGGACCGCTACATCGCTTCGAACTATCTCAAGGGGATGGTGCCCGTCCTCTTTCTGCTGCTCACACTGTTCAGCCTGCTGGCATTGACCGAACAACTGGAGGAGGTCGGAAAAGGCACGTTTCGACTGATTGACGCTTTTCTGGTCATCCTCTATACGACGCCACGCCGTGTCGTGGAGCTGATGCCGGCCACCGCCTTGCTCGGCGGCCTGATGGGGCTCGGCGCCATGGCCAATCACCAGGAGTTGATGGCGGCGCGCGCCGCGGGGTTGTCCAAGGCGCGGATGGCGCTGCCGCTGTTCAAGTCAACGCTGGCCCTGGTGGCCCTGGTGGTCGTCATGCAATCGCTGCTGGTTCCCGCGAGCGAGCGTACGGCTTCTGAACTCAGGTCCAAGTCCCTGGAAGCGACGTCATTCGAAACGGCCGGCCGGATCGAGTTCTGGACCCGGAGTGGCGACAATTTCGTTCATGTCAGCGACGTCCTGTTCAACCGGATTCTCGAAGGAGTGGAAATCTACAACACGGACGCTTCGGGAAAACTCCAGTCACTGGTACAGGCCGACCAGGCATCCATCGTTGGCGCCACCACGTGGTTGCTGGAAAACGTAAGGCGCACGCGTCTTTCCGGAATGACGGCGGCTGAGGAGCGGCTGGAACGCATGGAATGGGACAATCTTCTTTCGCAGGAGCAGGCGGAGGTATTGATGCTTCCGCTCGAAGCCCTTGCGCCCCATGACCTGGTGCTTTACATCAGGCACCTGCGCGAAAACGGTCTCGACACGCATCACTTCCGGGTCATTTTCTGGAAGCAGGTCAGCATCGCCTTCGCCGTGATCGCGATGGGGTTGCTGTCGCTGCCGTTGCTGGTCGGTTCGACGCGTGCGATTTCAGCCAGCCAGAGAATCGTGACCGGTGGCCTGATCGGGATCGTGTTCTACCTGTTGCAGCAGTTGAGCGGCCACATGGCGGGCCTTTTTAATCTGGTGCCGGTGCTGACCATCATGGCCCCGGTCTTCGTGCTCCTGGCGATTGCCGTCACGGCCCAGTTTTGGCGGGGTCTGCCGCGGCCGGAAGCCGCCAGGAAGATTCTTCGCGCTGGCTGAATGAAGCGTCCGTCCCGGATCCTTCGACCAGTGACAGGAGACGCATGCGGCACTGCCAGCCGGAATCCGTCCTGTCCAGGTCGAAAACCCGGAATGATGCATTCTTCTCACTCGAGGCCGACGCCGTGCAATACATACGGCTGGAATCGAAAACGTGCTCGCGGTTGACGTGTATGTGACCATAAAGGGCCAGGTCGGGCGGCCGCCGTCCCAGCAGGTCTTCGAGTTGTACCGCGTCGCGGAGCGCCTTGCGCCGACGCGTCATGCCAGGCAGGGGCGGATGATGGATCAGGAAGCAATCGAAATCGTCACGGTTTGAAGCCTGCTCCAGCACCTGGGCCAGCCGCTGTCGCTGTGCCTCGCCCAATTCGCCGGCTGCTGAGAAAATCCGGGTGACAGATGAACTGTTGACGCCCACGAAGCGGATACCCCCGGCTTTCCTCACCACCGGGTAGCCGGAGGTGTAGTCTCCGCCAGGCGCTTCGCCTGCTGGCAGGTATTCCCCCCAATGCGCGCGCATGGCCGCCAGTGAATCGGCAGCGTAGTTATCGTGGTTTCCGGGCACCAGCATGACTCGCTCCGGAGGACCGAGCCGGCGCAGCCACTGCGCAGCCTGGACGATCTCCGACTCCAGGCCGATGTGCACCAGGTCGCCGGTCAGCAATATGAGGTCCGGGTGCTGTGACTCGACGGCCTGGATGAGCCTTTCCAGGATTTCAGGCCGGTGAATGAATCGACGGTTCTTGAACCAGGAAAGATACCCCGAGCGCCGCTTACCGCGGAGCCCCAGGAAGGTCTGTCCTTCCAGGGTGCTGAGATGGGGGTCTGTCAGGTGGATCAGGCGCATCGTCGGGTGCGGTTCCTTCCTGTGTTTCTTTGCCGGCAATGGTCAGGCTGACTATAATCGACTGACCCACATAATGCACCAGAGAAACAAGCCACGTCATGACCATCCATGCTCTTGTCCTGGAAGAAACACCCGTTACTTTGTGGGGCTTGTCTTCGAAAGAACGTCTGCGCCGCCAACTCAAGGAGGCCGGAGGCGTAAAGCTGGTGGATGGCGTTGACGAGTTGCCCGCATCCGGCCAGGTCCTGATATTGGACGGGCAGTTCTTATTCGAAGTTCGCACGCTTTCCGGCCTGATCGCCAGGACCGACTCCCTTCTCGTTTACCCTGGTGACGAAACAGTGGCAGCCGCGAGCGTCGATGCCGGGCACATCAACCTGGCCATCGAATGCGTGCAAGGCGTGCGCGACCGGTTCGGCACGCCGCTGGAAGCGATCACGCCGGTCGACCTCTCGGCATTCAATGAAGCCCTTCGCAGCGCCCAGGTGCCGTTCCTCGAGCGGGTGACGGAAGACCGCAAGCAGGAACTGGAAAGCCGGTTGTACGGGAATGCCTATCGCGGCATTACCGACCTGGTTACGAAATTTGTCTGGCCGCGGCCTGCAAAACAGGGCGTCCGCGTGGCCGCACAGCTTGGTCTCTCTCCCAACGTGGTCACGACCCTCGGCCTCGCGCTGGTGCTTGCAGCCTGTTATCTGTTCCTGCACGGACAGTACCTGGCCGGGTTGCTGGCGGGCTGGATCATGACATTTCTGGATACGGTCGACGGCAAACTGGCCCGGGTCACGGTCCAGTCGAGCAAGTTTGGACACCTGTACGACCATCTCATCGACCTGTTTCATCCACCGTTCTGGTACATCTACTGGGGAATGTCACTGCACGACCTTGGGCCCGTCCTGGGTTTCAGCCAAACGGAGATGTATTGGCTGATCGTGTTGGGCTATAGCGGCGGCCGGATCGTCGAGGGCCTGTTTCCCTTGCTCGGCGATTGCAGTATTTTCACCTGGAAGCCCTTCGATGCCTGGTTTCGGCTGGTGACCGCGCGCCGGAACCCCTGCCTGATCATCCTGACGGTCAGCGCCATCGTCGGGCGTCCCGACTGGGGCTTTATCGCAGTGACGTTCTGGACGGTCATCACCACGGCCGTGCTCATCCTTCGACTGTTGCAGGGCCTGTTGGCCCGTGCCAGGAGCGGGCCGCTACAGTCTTGGCTGAGTGCGGAGGATGTGGCAACGGGCCGGAACGCCCGTGCCTTCAGCGTCTTTGGAAGCACTCGTGGCGCCTACGGCGAGTAAGCCCTTTTCGCCGGCACCGGAACCGCTGCGCAGCATCGTGTCGGGCCAGGTGTCCGGCACCTGTGAGTTTCCGGACGAACAACGTGATGCACTGCTCCGTCAGATCCGTCAGCGATACGGCGATGGCTTGCTGGCCGTGCTGATTTACGGTTCCTATCTGCGTGGCAAGCGGGACACACTGCTGGATTTCTACGTCCTGCTGGACGATTACCGCGCCATGCCCGGTGTCTGGCAAGGCTTGCTTGCGAAAGCATTGCCGCCAAATGTTTACCAGATTCATCACGGCTCGCCGCCTGACGAAATTCGGGCGAAATACGCGCTGCTGACCCTGGACCGCTTCGAGCGTGCCGTCAGGTCAGATTTCCATTCCTACTTCTGGGCGCGGTTCGCCCAGCCCTGCGGCATCCTCTATTGCCGAGACGAATCGGTGGAAGGGCGCGTGATAGAAGCGATTTGCCAGGCGACGGCGACGTTTGCCGGGCGTGTGGCGCCGTGCCTGCCCGACTCCTTTGAGGCGCAGCGGCTTTGGGCGGACGGACTGGAACTGACGTACCGCTGTGAATTCCGATCGGAGGCCCCGGGACACGCGGAGAAACTGTTTGAATACTGGCCGGACTACTACCGTTCGGTCACGTCCGTGCTGGCGGGGCATTATCCGGGGTTCGAGGCCGGCGGCGAAAAAGATCATTACCTGAATAGCTGTAGTGTTCAAGCCCGGCGGCGTTCGTCTTCGGACTGGTGGCTGCGCCGAGTTCAGGGGAAAGTTCTTTCCACGCTGCGCATTGTAAAAGCGGCTCTGACTTTCGATGGCGCGCTGGATTACCTGCTTTGGAAAATTCAACGGCACTCGGGTGTTTACATCCAACCGACCCCGTTGCAGAGCCGTTACCCGCTGATTTTCGCCTGGCCTCTGTTATTCAGGCTGTGGCGCAGGGGAGCTTTCCGCTGATGACGTCCATACCTCGCCGCTTTAATCGGCCAGTCCCGCGGTGCGCTCCATGCTGAAACGGGTTCTGAAGAATTTCGGCATGGTCATCCGCGGGCGCGGAATTGCCGCCGTTTTCTCGGTGGCCGCGACCGGGCTGATGGCGAACGCCCTGTCCGCCACCGAGTTCGGCCTCGTCGTCCTGGTGCATACCTACGTGCTGTTCATCCGGGGGGCGCTGAATTTCCGGACCTTCGAGGCCGTGGTCCGCTTCGGCATCCCACTGAACGAATCGGGTGACCGCGAAGGACTGCGCTCCCTGTTGCGCTCCACGATGATGATCGACCTGTCTGCGGGTTTGCTGGCAACCATCGTCAGCATGGGGGCGGCGTCCCTGGCGGCGATCATATTGCAGTGGGACCCCGAGATGGTCTCCTGGGCCATCCTCTACAGCCTGGTCATTCTCTTCACGGCCAACGGGACGCCCAACGGCATCCTCCGGATCCACGACCGATTCGACGCGCTGGGCGTGCAGATCACGATTGGCCCGGTATTGCGCTTCCTGATGATTTCAATCGCGTGGGCGCTGGATGCGAGCATGCCGGTGTTCATGATCGCCTGGGGTTCCGCCTTCGCAGCCGGTCACCTCTACATGTTCCTGCGAGGCATGATCGAATTCCGCTCGCACGACAGTGAGCCCCTGTGGAAGGGGTTCAGTTGGCGCGAGATCGGAGAGCGGAACCGGGAATTCTGGAAATTTGTCGGCGTGGTCTACTGGCAGACCAACATCGATCTGCTGCCCAAGCATGTATCCGTTCTGCTGGCCGGCGCCCTCCTGGGGCCGGCTTCGGCCGGGCTGTTCCGCCTGGCCCGCGAAGTATCCACTGTCCTGACGCAGCCCGCTGTGAGTCTCCGGGAAGTCCTGTTTCCCGACCTGACGCGAAGCTTTCACGCCGAAGACGACAGCATCCATTCCTTGCCGATGAAGACAGCGGTTATCGCAGGACTGGTCGGCCTGGGCTTCGTGGTGTTCGCGGTGATCTGGGGCGAATGGCTGCTGGGCATCGTCGGCGAGGAGTACAAGCCGGCTTCCACCCTGCTAACCCTGCTTTTGCTGGCCGCCTCATTCGATCTGGCCAGCGCTTCGCTGCGAGCGGCGGCCTATGCCTTCGGCAAGGCCGGCAACCTGCTGAAAATCCACATCGCCGGAATCATCACCTACCTTGCGATGTTCTTCGCCCTGACGCCTTTACTGGGCTTGGCGGGACCCGGATTAGCCGCTGTGCTGGCCTCGTTGCTGGCACTCGGCCTCACCGCCCGGATGGTGACGGGCGTTTCCCGCCGTTATTCCGGCTGAGCGACGTCTTTCAGGCTGGCAAAAGCGTCGATCACCTGTTCGACCTGCTCGGCCGTGTGGGCGGCGCTGACGCTGCAGCGGATGTAGCTGTGCTGGTCCGGTGAAGCCGGTGGCAGCATGAGGTTGGTGTACACCCCCTTTTCCAGGAGCCGGTTCCAGAACGGCAGAGCCACTTCCCGTGCGCCGAGTTTGACGGCGACCACGGGGCTGACTTCCGGACCGATTTCAAATCCGTGTTCCCTGAAACCCTGGTAGAGTCGCCGGGCATTGCTCCACAATTTCTCGCGCAGTTCGGGGCGCGATTTCAGTTGCCGCAACGCCTCGTGCGTGCTGGCGATGATGGACGGGCTGGATGAGGCCGTGAATATGAACGGGCGTGACACGTAGCGGATCAGCCGGATCTCCTCGTGCGGGCTGACGCAGAAGCCACCCATGGCGCCCAGGCTCTTGCTGAATGTGCCGACGAAAAAGTCGACGTCCTTCAGCACGCCCTGCGCCTCTGCGACGCCGCAACCGGTGTCACCGTAGACGCCCAGGGAATGGGCCTCGTCAACCAGCAACAGGGCTCCGTACTTCTGCTTCAGCGCCACGATTTCAACCAGGGGCGCGCAATCTCCCATGACGCTGTACAGGCCCTCGGTAACGATCAGGCAATCGCGTGCGCGGTCTCCCAGGCGCTGAAGTCTTTTTTCGAGGCTTTCGACGTCATTGTGCCGGAAACGGAAAACATCGGCGCCGCTCATCTGGCATCCGTCATAAAGGCTGGCGTGGGCATCCGCGTCCAGCAGGACCGCGTCACCCGGATTGAGCACGGCGACCAGTGTTCCCAGGTTGGCCGCATAGCCGGTCGAAAAGATCATGCCGTAGGGAAGGCCGTAGAGCCCGGCCAGTTCCTGTTCCAGTGCGGAATGCTCAGCGAAACTGCCGTTGGCCATGCGCGATCCGGTGGTGCCGGTGCCCATCTCACGGATGGCGCGGGTCCCGGCTTCGACGCAAGCCGGGTCGAAAGTCAGGCCGAGGTAGTTGTTGGTCCCCGCCAGGATGGTATGGCGGCCTTCCACGATGCCCTCGGTCGGTGAAACGATGCGGTCGATAACGACCTGGGTCGGATCGTGACCGCCAGCCCGCAGTTGGTCGCGTATGGCCGCGGCAGATGCGAATTTGTCCAACAAAGCCATGGCGATGGCCTCTAGCCGATCTCCCGGTTGACGATGGCGGCCAGGTCGCCGACCGTGTGGGTGTCGGACAGGCTGTTTACATCGATCATGATGTCGAATGCCTCTTCCAGTTCCATCAGGAATTCCATGATCTGGAAGGAGTCCAGCGTGAAGTCGGATACCAGGTTGGTGTCGCGGTTGATTTCGCCATGTTTCTCCAGCTCAGGATGGTTGCTGGATTCGAGGTAACTGGCCAGCAGCCTGCCGATCCTTCGTTCAATTTCATTGATTCGATTGGTCAATGGATTTCTCCCAAATATCAAAGCTGTTGATCGGAGCTGGAATCGAACAGGGTTGACACACCCTCCGGCAGGCCAATGCGGGGTTCCCACCCGGTGACTCTGCTCAAGTCCATATTGTTGCATACCCAGTCGGCCTGCGTTAACTCCCGGGCCTTGCCGGGTGTGAGCATCGGTGCATAACCCATCAGACGCGACAAGGCCAGGTTGATATGACCGGCTCCAGACAGCAGCCACCTGGGAACGGGGATCGTCAGATAACGCCCGCGTCGGGTAGCCCTGGCGATTTCGCCCCAGTCGTATCCGCCCGGGTGTCCGTCGTCCAGCGTGAAAGTCTTGCCGTCGCAGGCCTGCCAGTTTCTTTTCCAGGCCAGTACTGCCGAGGCGAGGTCATCGACGTGGATCAATGACAGACGCTGGTCGCTGGGACCCGTTGGGGTGACCAGTCCTTTGCGCACCATTCTAAGGATGGGTAGCATTTCCCGGTCGCCCGGCCCGTAAACCGCAGGCGGACGAAAAATGGTCCAGGGAATCCTGGCGCGTTCACTGACCTCGCGCTCGCCGAGGTGTTTGCTGTTGGCGTAATCCGAAACAACGGGCCTGCTGGCGGCCAGCGAAGAAAGCAACAGCAGGGGGGTTTCCGCTCCGGCCTGGTTCATGGCGCCGACCACGGCACGGACGCCGTCGATGTTGGCTGCCCTGAAATCCTCCAGCGTGCGTCCGCGCACAGAACCGGCGCAGTAAATGACCGCCGAAGCTCCGGCTACGGCGGAACGCAGGCGCTCCGTGTCGTCCAATCCGGTCAGCAGGCGGCTCACGCCGGGAAGGATGGCATCCTTGTGTTTCGAGGAGGGCCGGACAATGGCGGCGACGTCGGATTCATCGGCCAATAGCGCTTTCTGCAGGCGCTGACCAATAAATCCCGTCGCGCCGGTCAGCAGAACGGGATTCATGGTTACGGTTTATTCAGGCAGTTTTGCGTCGGCGGAGCAACTGGTCAGGCAGGTGAAGCGCCGGTGAAGGCTGCCGTTTCAGGAAGGCTTCCCTCGACTGGAATCGGGACAGTTTGCCGGACGAAGTCCGCGGCAAGGTACCCGGGCGAACCAAGTCGATAACGACGTTGATGCCGAAGTGTTCGTGCATCAGCTCGGTGATCTCGTGGATCAGCCGATAACGCGCTTCTTCGTTCCGTTCCTTGGTCTCCACGACCATAACGGCGAGTTCTTCCTCACCGAAACCAGAAACGGAAAATGCAGCGACGCCACCGAGACGCACGCCTTCGACACGCTGCGCTACGACTTCCATATCGTTGGGCCAGATGTTGCGGCCTTTGATGATGATGACGTCCTTGCTGCGTGCCGTGATGTAGATGTTGTCGCCGACCCGGTAGCCGATGTCGCCGGTATCCAGCCAGCCGTCCTCACTCAGGACCGCCTGGGTGGATTCTTCGTCACGGAAATATCCGCTCATGACGCTCGGGCCGCGCAGGAAGATTTCACCGCAATGGCGCTCTTCGACCTCGTTGCCGACATCGTCGCGAATCGAATATTCGAATCCCGGCAGCACCGGGCCGCAATCCACGTAGGCAGCAACGTTGGCGGCGTGCGGATCGACCGGCAGTGCCTCGCCACGGGAGGACATGGCCTCCTGGTCCACGTAATCCACGCTGAGCCGCTTGTCCAGACTCGCAAAGCTGACGGCAAGGACACACTCAGCCATGCCGTAGCAGGCTACGAAGGCTTTCTCGTCGAAGCCGCAAGGCGCCAGCGCTTCCGCAAACGCCTTCAGGGGCACAGGATTGACCTGCTCCGCGCCGACACAGGCGGCGCGCCAGGACGTCAGGTCGTAACGCTCGTAATCAGAGGGGCGAAGGCGCCTCGCGCACAACGCGTATCCGAATGTCGGGCTCGACGAAATCGTCCCGCGGTTGTCAGAAATCAGTTTCAGCCAGAGCCTGGGCCGCATGGCGAACGTCCGTGACGGCAGATAGTCCGCCGACAACTGGCAGAACAGAGGCACCAGGATGAAGCCGATCAGGCCCATGTCGTGATAGTAGGGCAGCCAGGATACGAAACGATCGTCCCGATCCAGTTTCAGGCCGTCCTGGGCGATGGCGCGCAGGTTCTCGAGTACGGTCGCCTGGTTGATCTCAACCCCGCGCGGGAAGCGGGTGCTTCCGGAGGTGTACTGAAGGTAGGCTGGGTCTTCCGCGCCCAGCGGCTCGAACTCGACATCGGCTTCCGGCAGCACGTCGAAATCTTCCGGTGTGCCGGCCATGACCAGGTCCAGTTCGGCGACGGCTTCCTTCAGAAAGTCAGCGTGCGAGGCCGGTGCGATCGCAATCGCGGCGTGACAGCTTTCCAGCATGCGGCGAATCTGGCCGACGTAGGCCGAGTGCGCGCCGAGCTGAATGCCGGCGGGCAGAGCGAAAGGACTCAACCCGGCATATTGGCATGCAAAGAAAAAACGGTGAAACATCGGGTCGGTTTCGGCAACGATGCCGACACGATCGCCTCGTTTCAGCCCCAATCCGAGTAGACGCCTGGCCAGGATCTGCGCTTCTTCACGCAGTTCGCTATAGCTGAGGACCGACTCCAATTCACCACGGTGATCGTAGAAATTGAAACCGGTATCTCCCTGCGCAGCATAGTCAAGCGCATCCGCCAGAGTCGCGAACCCATTGCTTTTTAGAGGAAGTTTTTTGTTGACAGGCGTTGGTTGCATGGAGCTTTCTTCCGACCAATCTGGTCTGCTTATTTGCCCGAAAGTCTTTTTTGAATCCATCATCAAGGGCCTTTGTGGGTCAAAGTGTCCGGATTTTTACAGCCGCCGTCAAGCTATCTAACGCGTATTTAACAACTCGCCAACCGGGTATTTCGGCTGCCGAACTGTAGGTTACTGACTGCCTTTCCGAATACCAAAGGCTGTCCATCAACGCCTGTAATCATCCACCATGTTCTACTACAGGCGAAAATTTAAGTTATCGAGCGCAATCATACTTGTCCCAACAGGACAATTTCTTGACTCAGGTTCTGTTCGGGCTAATTTTCGGCGTATTGCACTTGGGTGCGTATTCTAACCGAATATTACCTTTTTATGTAATCAGCGCGATGCTTTTTATTTGAGCGAACAGCTTCAACCCCGGAATTAATTTCAGTTCATCCGCAGACTTACGCGTTATACAGGCCAAAATCGGTACGTCGCCGGCCACCAGGCGCACCGTCACCTGGGAGGCGCCATCACGGCTCACGGCTTCCACCCTGGCGGGGATAATATTGAGAATACTGGTTCCGGACTGCTTTTCGAGGGTCAGGCTGACGTCCCTCGCGGCCAGGCGCAGGCGAACCGCCTGACCGGGCGGCAGCGCCATTTGCGCCATCGTGATGCGGCCGCCGCCAAATTCCAGCTGCGTGAGCCCGTAGTCCGCGTCGTGAGACGCGACCACCGCCTCGATCAGGGCGGCGGCCTCACCGCCATGGGCGAGCGGCAGGTCGAGCCGCGAGAAGATGTCGTGGGCCTCACCACTGGCCGTGACCCGGCCGGCATCCATCAGTACCAGGTGATCCGCGAGGCGGGCTACCTCCTCGGGCAGGTGGCTGACATGGATGATCGGGATGTCCAGTTCGCGATGCAGGGACTCGAGATAGGGGATGATTTCCTGCTTGCGGTTGACGTCGACCGCGGCCAGCGGTTCGTCGAGCAGCAACAGGCTCGGGCTGACGGCCAGTGCGCGTGCAATCGCCACCCGCTGTTTTTCGCCCCCGGACAGGGTCTGCGGTCGGCGCTCCAGCAGGCTCTCGATTTCGAGCAGTTCAATGGCCCGGTCCAGTGACACCCGACGCCTGTTCCCGGGAGTGCGTTTTACGCCGTACTCCAGGTT
>CAJIBJ010000156.1_pt1 | contig 20609 bp, 12 predicted proteins | sample 9199331 | NCBI WGS metagenome assembly CAJIBJ01 (sample SAMEA7708300, study PRJEB35096) | sediment metagenome | biome: marine neritic benthic zone biome [ENVO:01000025]; feature: sediment [ENVO:00002007]; material: shallow marine sediment [ENVO:03000034] sea grass bed [ENVO_01000059] ... | reverse complement strand
CGGCGGTCATTGGCGTGCCCCATTCCGACTTTGGCGAAGCGGTCGTGTCGGTCGTGGTTCCCGTACCAAACGCGGGTGCATCCGAAGCAGGCATCATCGCCGCCTGCAGGGGCCAGCTGGCGAATTTCAAGGTCCCGAAGCGCGTCCTGTTCGTGGAAGAACTGCCAAGAAACTCCATGGCAAAAGTTCAGAAAAACCTGCTGCGGACGGCGCACCATTCACTGTTTTCCGATTCACCGGGCAGGGATTCCTGATCGCGCAACCTCGCCCAGCCAAAGCGCCCGCCAAGCGGGAACTCGATGGCGCCCACGGTTAGTAGCCGCTTCCGCTAAATCCCACAGTGCTCCGTGCGGGTGATGATCTCGTCCTGCAGCGCTTCGCTCAGGTCGCAGAAGTAGTCGCTGTAGCCGGCCACGCGCACGATCAGGTCGCGGTAGTCTTCCGGATTGTTCCTGGCCTTGCGCAGGGTATCGGCGTCGACCACGTTGAACTGGATGTGGTGGCCGTCGAGCTTGAAGTAGGTGCGCACCAGCTTGACCAGCTTGAGCAGGCCGTCGTCGTCCGCCAGCAATTGTGGCGTGAACTTCTGGTTCAGCAATGTACCGCCGGTCCGCGTGTGGTCCATCTTGGAAGCGGACTTGATGACGGCGGTCGGACCCTGGCGGTCCGCGCCCTGTACCGGCGAGATTCCTTCCGACAGCGGCTTGCCAGCATGCCGGCCGTCCGGCATGGCGCCGATGACCGATCCGAAGTACACGTGGACGGTGGTGGGCAGCAGGTTGATGCGGTATACGCCGCCCTTCGCATTGGGCCGGCCGTCGATGGCGGAAAAATAGGTCTCGAACACCCGCCGCATGATGTCGTCAGCCGCGTCGTCGTCGTTGCCGTAGCGCGGCGTGCGGTTGAGCAGCATTTGCCGCATCCGCTCATCGCCGGCGAAATCTGCGTTCAGGGCTTCCATCAGGTCGGCCATTTCCAGGTTCCGCCGTTCAAACACGTGTTGTTTGATGGCGCTCAGGCTGTCGGTGATCGAGCCCAGGCCGACACCCTGGATGTACGTGGTGTTGTAACGCGCACCGCCACAATGGTAGTCCCTGCCCGTCGCGATGCAGTCGTCGATCAGCAGCGACAGGAAGGGGACCGGCAGGTGGGTGGCGTAGAGTTGCTCGATTACCTGGTTGCCGCGGATCTTGATGTCCACGAAATGCCGGACCTGGCGCTCGAAAGCCCGGTAGAAGGAATCGAAATCTGCAAAGTCCGAAGCCGCACCGGTCGCCAGGCCGATCCGTTTTCCGCTGCGTGGATCGATGCCGTCATGCAGGGTGATCTCGAGGATCTTCGGCAGGTTGAAATAGCCGGTCAGGCAGTAGTTTTCCTTGCCGAACGCGCCGGTTTCCACGCAACCGCTGGTGCCCCCGTTGCGGGCGTCCTCCAGGGTCTTGCCGTGCCGGATCATTTCCTGCACGACCACGTCGGTATTGAAGATCGACGGCTGGCCGAATCCGGTTCGCACGATCTTCGCCGCCCGCTTCAGGAACCGCTCCGGATTCTTCTTGCTCAATTGCACCGATGAACTGGGCTGCAGCAGGCGCATTTCCTCGATGACGTCCAGTAGGAGATAAGTGACATCGTTGACGGCGTCGGAGCCATCCGGTTTCACGCCGCCGGTGTTGATCTGGGCGAAGTCGGTGTATGTACCGCTTTCGGCGGCCGTGACGCCCACCTTGGGCGGCGCCGGCTGATTGTTGAACTTGATCCAGAAACAGTGCAGCAATTCTTCCGCGCGGGCGCGGGTCAGGGTGCCGTCGTCCAGTTCACGCCGGTAGTACGGGTACAGGTGCTGGTCGAGTCGCCCGGGATTGAATGCGTCCCAGGGATTCAGCTCGGTGGTCACGCCCAGGTGCACGAACCAGTAGTACTGCAGGGCCTCATGGAACGTCTCCGGCCGGTATTCCGGCACCTTCTCGCAGATTCGCGCAATCTCCACGAGCTCCGCTTTTCGCACAGGGTCCGTGCAGTTTTCAGCCTGGCGGCGGGCCTCTTCGGCGTGCCGCCGACCCAGCGCGATGATCGCGTGGGCGGTGATGCGCATGGCCTTCAATTGTTCCTGGCGGGCGTAGGCCTGCGGATCAGACAGATAGTCGAGCGCATCCAGCGCCTCGTCGATGTCCGCGATGAAGTCCCGCATGCCCTTGCGGTAGATCTTGTCGTCCAGCACGGTGTGGCCGGGCGAGCGCTGTTCCATGAACTCGGTGAACACGCCGGCTTCGTAGGCTTCGTGCCATTCCGGCGTCATCTCGGCCAGGATCATGTCGCGCATGGATCGGCCCTGCCAGAACGGAATGACGATCTCGGCCTGGTCGCGGCGGGCGGCCTCGTCGTTGGCGAACGACGTCTTTTCCCTCGAGTCCAGTATTTCGAAATCCTCGACGCTGTGGCAGCACAGCTCCGGGAAGGTGGGTGTAGCCTTGGGTGCCGGGCCTTTTTCACCGACGATGAGTTCGTCTTCGAGAATACACACGCGCTTGTTTTTCATCAGGTACTGAAAGGCCATGGCGCGCCGCACCGGTGTGGAAACCATGCCGTGTTTCTGCTGCGCAAATTCGGTCATCAACACCGCACGCTCGGTGGAAAGGGCCGGAACCGCGTCCAGGCTCTGCTGGCGCAATCGCCGCACGCGCGCCGTCGGCGTGGCGGTCGAACCATCGCTGGAGGGCGTTTCCGGCAGGCCGGCCGGCGTCGTTCCAAAGTCTTTATCCACCTGTCTTTACCTCCAGGCCGTAGCCGCCCAGGATCGAGGCGATCTCGGCCATCCGTTCGTCTTCCGGGGCTTGGATTTCTTCCATCTGGAAAGTTTTGTTGAGCCGCTTGTACTTGTCTTCCGCCGCTGCGTGGTAGGGCAGGATCGATACGGGGTACCGGCGCCTCAGCCCGGTTGCGAACTCGCCCAGCGTACGGATGTTCTCATCGCTGTCGTTGACGCCCGGGATCACGGCGAAGCGCAGAACGACATCGGCGCCGCAGTTGGCCAGCTTGTGCAGGTTCTCGAGGATCCGGCGGTTGCCCGCCCCCGTGTGCTTGCGGTGTTCCGCATCATCCATGTGCTTCAGGTCGTACAGGAAGAGGTCCGTATAGGGACGGATTCTGTCAATTGTGCGCCAGGACACCGCGCCGGAGGTATCGACCACCGTGTGGATGTCCCGTAACTTGCAGGCCTGGAGCAATTCGAGAGCGAAGTCTTTCTGCAGCAACGGCTCTCCGCCGGAGATCGTCACGCCGCCCGCCGATTCGTCGTAGAAGCTCAGGTCACTGGCGATGATCGCCATGACCTCTTCGACGGTTTTCTCTTCGCCCACCCGCTGCCGCGCATCGGCATAGCAGGTCTCGGTGCACGTGCCGCAACGCACGCACAGACCCAGATCGGTGATGACGGCCCCGCCGCCATTGCTGGAAATGGCGTGTTCGGGACAGGCGTCGATACAGGCGCCGCAGCCGATGCAGCGGTCCGGCCTCAGCATCACCTCGGCATCCGTTTCCTGGCTTTCCGGGTTGTGGCACCAGCCACAGTGCAGCGGGCAGCCCTTCAGGAAAACCGTGGTCCGTATCCCAGGCCCGTCGTGTATCGAGAACCGCTTGGTGTCGAAAACGAGTCCGCTATGCATCAATTAACTATGCCATGGAGACCCAGAGGCCTAATTGATCCGTGTCTTGAAAATGAGGCGCTGAATCCCGAACAGGGCGCGTGAGGGAGGCCCGGAACGGTTCCCTGAAAAAACTGCGGTTTCGACTAGACTGATACAAAGGGTGGGCAAAAAACCAAGGACCGGTCATTTCGTGAAGACCGGTCGAAAATTGAGACTGGAGAACATGCCATGCGATTCATCACGCGCGCTCGTGCGGTTTTTGCCATTTGCCTTTTGTTTTCAGCCCTGCCCTCGTCAGCGCGGGCCCAATTGTGTTTCGACATTTTCGAGGACCTGACGGATCCGTCGCTGTCCTGTGCCGATACGTTCTATTTTGTCATTGATCCAGACGGAGATCCGGGAGTCCAGAACTTCGGAGATTCCGATACCGGCCTGCTCGGGGCCGAGTTCGACGGCTTCGACCTGTTCGACCCGGATGACCCGGACCTGGCGCCGCCGGACAACCTGCTCGAGCCTTTCTTCACCAGCACGCAGGCCAGCTTCAACAACGACGCCGGCCAGATAAGCGATTTCACGATCACGCAACGCGGCGCGATCAATCTGGGCGCCAGGGATTCCACCATTCAGCAAGGCAGTTACGGCAGCGTCTCCAGGATTACGTTCATCCCGTTTACGACCGATGGCGATACGGACCCGGTCATACTGGACCTTGATTTCGATTTTGAATTCACGCTGCGAGATCCGTCCGAAAACACCGGAAACGGCTCGGCACTGGTCGGGGGGGGAGCCTCGATCTTCGATGACGATCCGCTCGAACCCCTGTTCGATTTCAGCGGGCTCGCCGCACTCGACCTGGAATTTGACGATGAGCCGGAATTTTTCGGTGATTTCGACGGCCCGGCATCATCCTTCGAACCCAGCGGTCCGGGCATCGACGACGAATTCGACATCGACATCGAGTTCGACACCACGTTCCAGGCCACGCCCGGACAGCCCCTGACGCTTGATACCGATACGTTCGGGTCGATCTTCACGGACGGCTTCGAATCGGGCGACACCTCCGCCTGGTCGGCGAGCAGCCCCGACACCTACCTGTTCACGGTCAGCAGCAGTGATCCGACCGTGCGATTCATGTTCGATACGGTCGCCGAAGCCCAGGACATCAACTACGGCCACGCCGGCAGCTGGTACGAACCCGAGACCTCGGGGCAGGGATTCCTGATTGACATTCAGACGTCCGACCAGTTCATGTTCGTCGCCTCGTTCACCTTCGACACCTTCAGCCCGCAGGAAGGCGGCAACATCCCCGGCGCCGAACAGCGCTGGTTCACCGCCCAGGGCAACTATTCCGGCAACCGAGCCGTGCTGACCATCAATCAGACACGCAATGGGAAATTCGACGACCCCGCCCCGGTGGAAACCCTGCCGGTGGGCACGGTGGTCATCGAATTTCTCAGTTGCACGATGGCGCTGCTGACCTACGACATTCCGGACCTGGGCCTGTCCGGCACCATTCCCCTGACCAAGCTGCTGGCCGACGAGATCTGCACCCAGATCGCCGAAGGGGGCATCGTCCTGGCGAAGAGCGAAAAATCCAAACCTGCCACGGATCACGAACAGGACATCAACTACGGCCTGATCGGCGCCTGGTTCAATCCGCTGACTGCGGGCCAGGGGTTCCTGTTCGACTTCCTGCTCGACGACAACTTCATGTTCGTCGCCTCTTTTACCTTCGATACCATCAGCCCGCAGGAGGGCGGCAACATCCCGGGGGCGGAGCAACGCTGGTTCACAGCGGCGGGCAACTACGCCGGCAACCGCGCCGATCTCATCATTTATCAAACCCGCAACGGCGTGTTCGACGACTCCGCCCCGGTGGAAACGCTGCCCGTGGGCACCATGGTGATCGAATTCACCAGCTGCACGACGGCCGTCGTCACTTATGACCTTCCGGATCTCGGCCTGTCCGGCACGATCGAGATCACCAAGATCCTGGCGGATGAAATCTGCACCAAAATCAATGACGGAGACATCCAGGTGAAGCGCTGAAACTCCGCGCAAGCGGAGAGCCGGGGCATGCAGGACAAGATCGGGCATTGCCAGAAGAATCAGGGATGATATGCTTTGGCTTAGCGATGTCCAAAGTGCTCAAAACCATTATTGTCGACGATGAAGCCCTCGCCCGGAGAGGACTCAAACTGCGCCTGTCCGGTATGGAGGATATCGAGGTCATCGCGGAGGCCCGGAATGGCCGGCAGGCGCTGGACCTGGTCCGCGAACACCGGCCCGACCTGGTCTTCCTGGACATACAGATGCCGGGTATCGACGGCTTCGACGTGCTGCGCAGCCTGGAGGCCGACGAAATGCCGGCCATCGTGTTCGTCACGGCCTTCGACGACTACGCCATCAAGGCGTTCGAGGCCAACGCGCTCGACTACCTGCTCAAGCCCATCGACGACAACCGCCTGGCGGACGCCATCGAGCGGGTTCGGAAGAACCTCGATCAGCGGCGTGCGCTGCGCCACCGCAAGTCCCTTCTGAAACTGGTCGGCGACATCACAGGCGAGCCCGTCGGGAGCATGGAAGAACTGAGCGCAAAGGATGTCGCCAGCCTGAAGAAGAAAGAAGTCCCCAGGCTGGCCATCAAGGACGGCGGACACACGACCTGGATCCCTCAGGACCAGATCGAATGGATCGACGCGGCGGGCGACTACATGTGCGTGCACGCCGGGGGGGAGACCCACATCATGCGCATGACGATGAAGATGCTCGAGGACTCGCTGGACCCTGACTACCTGCAGCGCATTCACCGCTCCACCATCGTCAACGTCAACCAGGTCAAGGAGATGCGCGCCCACATCAATGGTGAGTATTTTCTGACCCTCAGCGGCGGCCATATCGTCAAACTCTCACGCACCTACAAGGACAAACTCAAGCTGTTCGGCTGAGTTTCCAACCCAAAGCGGCTGATATGGCAGCCGATTCGTTCGTTTTGTCGAAGCATGGATTCGAGTCGTCGCAATCCATGACCATCGACACAACCTTTTACACGTTTCCATCGTCTAATCTGTCCAGGTAGACGGAGGAGAGAGCGTGGGCATAACCGAACAGGCAGTGAAAAATCCCGCCGGGGTGGCAGTCGCTGTCGCCATCATCGTCCTGTTCGGCCTGTTCAGCCTGAACAAACTCCCCCTTCAGCTTTTCCCCGATATCGAGCTGCCGCAACTTAACGTCCAGGCGAACTGGCGCGCGGCCTCTCCGCGGGAAGTCGAGTCCGAGATTCTGGAACCGATGGAAGAGGTGCTGCAGGGTCTGCCCGGAATGCGCGTTATGGAAGCGAACGCCTTCAACGGCGGCGCCTTCATCAACCTCCAGTTCAACCTGGACACCGACATGCAGGCCACGCTGATGGACGTCATCGGCCGCCTCAACCGTCTGCCACCCATGCCCGCCGACTCCGACCCACCGGTGGTCCAACTCGGCGGGCGAGGCAGCGCCAACGGGGCCCTGACCTGGTACTTCGTTCAGAAACTGCCCGGTACGCCCGGCAAGCTGACCGATTATTCCCGCCAGGTCGACGACATCATCCGTCCCCGCATCGAAAGCATCGAGGGCGTGGCGGGCGTTGACATCCTGGACGGCTCGCCGGAACAGCTCCAGATCGTGATCGACCCCTACCGCGCCGCGGAACTCGGCCTGCCGCTGACGGACATCGCCGCCAACGCCAGCCGTTCCAACGACATCTCCGGCGGTTTCATCGACGTGGGCCGCCGCCAGTACACACTGCGCTTCGAAGGCCGCTACGACCCCGATCAGTTGCGCAACCAGGTGTTGGAATGGCGCGACGGCCGGCCCGTACGGCTGGGTGACATCGCCGACATCACGGTGGACCGCGGGCCGCGCCGCGACCTCGTCATACAGAACGGCAACCCCGCCATGGGCGTTCGCATCGACCGGCAGAACGGCGCCAACGTGCTGGCCGCGCTCACCGAAGTCAAGAAAGTGATGAACGAATTGCGCGAAGGCCCGCTGCAGGAACTGGGGCTGGACGTACAGCAGTCTTTCGACGCCTCGGTATTCATCCGCCGCGCCGTGGACCTGGTCACCAACAACCTGCTGATCGGCATCATGCTCGCGGTCGGCGTTCTGTGGTGGTTCTTACGGGACACCCGGGGAACCCTGCTGATCGCGACTGCGATCCCGGTCTCTCTGCTCACGACCTTCGTCGTGCTGCAACTGGCGGGACGATCACTGAACGTCATCTCGCTGGCGGGCCTGGCCTTCGCGGTCGGCATGGTGCTGGACGCGGCCATCGTGGTCAGCGAAAACATCGTCCGGCTGCGCGAGCAGGGTGAGAGCGCCGGCGCAGCGGCATTACGCGGGACCGGACAGGTCAAGGGCGCACTGCTCGCGTCCACGGCCACCACCGTGGCCATCTTCCTGCCGGTACTGTTCCTGCAGGACGTCGAGGGGCAACTGTTCGCCGACCTGGCCCTGACCATCGCCATCGCCGTCTGCGCCTCTTTGCTGGTGGCGCTGACGATTCTTCCGTCGCTCGGCGGAAGCTGGCTCACGCACCAGAAACTGTCGCGCAGCCAGTCGCACGTCTGGTCAAAGATGGCGGAGATGCTGATGAAGGCCAGCGGCACGCACTGGCGGCGCGCCGGCATCATCGGCAAGCTCATCGCCATCCCGCTGCTCGTGACCTGGCTGCTGTTCCCGCAGCTCGACTACCTGCCGCCGGTCAAGCGCGACGCGGTGGACGCCTTCCTGCAGACGCCGCCCGGCGCGACCTGGGACATGAAGGAAGAGGAAATCGTCAGCATCCTGACCGAACGGCTCCAGCCGTACATGGACGGCGAGAAGGAGCCCGCACTGAAGAATTATTACATCTGGCTGTTTTCCGGCGGCGGAACCATCGGCGCGCGGGTCCAGGACCAGTCGCGTGTGAAGGAACTCGAGGCCATCATGCGCGAGGAGATCATGGTCGGCATACCGGACTTCCGCGGCTTCGCCTCCCAGGGCAACCTGTTCGGCGGCTTCGGCGGCGGCCGCGACATTTCCGTACACCTGCAGTCCGCGGACGAGAACGGCCTGATGGCGGCCTCGGCTGCCGGCGAGGAACAGCTGATGGCGTCGTTCCCCGGCGCCAACGTGCGGGCGTTCCCGTCCCCGGAACAGGTCGAGCCGGAGCTGCGAATCTTCCCGGACGACGCCCGCATCTCGGAGGTCGGCTGGAACCGGAACGCGATCGCCTCGGTCATCCGCACGCTCGGCAACGGCCTGTGGCTGGGAGAATATTTCGACGGCGAAGACCGCATGGACATCATCCTGAAAGCCGGCGGCTGGGAGACGCCCGAGCAGCTGGCCACCACCCCGGTCATGACGCCGGCCGGCGAAGTCGTGCCGCTCGGCGAATTGGTCGAGGTCCAGCGAACCACGGGGCCGGGGCAGATCCGGCGCGTCAACGGCCGCCGCACCGTCTCCCTGAACCTGAGCCCGCCGGAGAACGTTTCGCTGGAATCGGCGGTGAAGCAGGTCGAGGAAGAAGTGGAGCCGCTGCTGCGCGCCGCCCTGCCCGACGACGGCACCATCGTCTACGGCGGCAGCGCGGACAGCCTGGCTGACGCCATCGAAACCATGAGCACCAACTTCCTGCTCGCCCTGACCATCCTGTTCCTGCTGATGGCCGGCCTGTTCCGCTCGATCAGGGACAGCGCGATCGTGGCCCTGACCATTCCGCTGGCCAGCGTGGGCGGCATCATTTCCCTGCAGGTGCTCAACCTGTTCACCTTCCAGCCGATGGACCTGCTGACCATGATCGGCTTCATCATCCTGCTGGGCCTGGTGGTCAACAACGCCATCCTGCTGGTCGACCAGACACGGCGCGCGGAACGCGACGGGCTGAGCCGGGACGCCGCGGTCGAGAAGGCCCTGAAGATCCGCATGAGGCCGATCTTCATGAGCACCTTCACGACGATATTCGGCATGCTGCCGCTGATGCTGATGCCCGGCGAAGGCAGCGTAATCTACCGCGGGCTGGCGACAACAATCGTCGGCGGCATGACCTGCAGCCTGTTCTTCACGCTGCTGATGCTGCCCAGCCTGCTGCGGATCGGCAGCGCCAAACCCGTTGCCAAGGCCGCCCACGAACGTACTCACAGCCCGGCTCCTGAGCCGGCCGCCTGAACGAGGACAAGCGAATGAAACATCGGAAACTGAATCTGTTGATCACCGTACTGGCCCTGTTGCCGCTCGCCGGCATGGCGCAGCAAACTCCGCCGCCTGCGCCAGTGGCCGTGGACGAGGCCAGGCTCGATACCTTCTCCGCCTCGCTTTGGGTCTCCGGGACGGTCATCAGCCGGAGCGATGCGGACATCGGCGCGGAAACGGACGGCCGCATCACCTGGGTGGCCGACGTCGGCACACGCATCGAGGAAGGCAAGCCCATCGCCACGATCGACGACTTCGATCTGAAACTCGAACTCCAGGACAAGCAGGCCATGCTGGAAAGCCTGAAGGCGCGGGAGCGTTACCTGCATAACAACCTGGAACGGCTCAACCAGCTCGCCTCCAGCAATAACGCCTCGGCCAACCAGCTCGACGAGGCCCGCGCCGAACTCGACATGATCGTCCAGGAGATCCGCCGCGCCGAAGTGACCGTGGCGCAGACCAGCCGCCGCATCGCGCAGACCCGCGTGCTCGCGCCCTTCTCCGGCATCGTGGTCGAACGGCAGGTGGAGGTGGGCGAATTCGTGAACCGCGGCTCGGAAGTGGCTCGCCTGGTGGACACGGAAAACCGCGAAATCCGTGCACAGGCACCGCTGGGCGTGGCTTCCTATGTCCGCGAGGGCCTGGAAGTCTCCGTGCAGCACCAGGAAACCGAATCGCTGAGCCCGGTGGCGCGCGTGATCCCCGTGGGCGATGAACGCTCCCGGATGTTCGAAGTCCGTATCGCCGCGAATGATCCCGCATGGGTTGTCGGCAGCCCGGTCCGTGTCGCCTTGCCCAACAGCGATCCTCGAAAACTGGTGGCGGTCCCGAGAGACGCCCTGGTTCTGAGGGGTTCCGAAATGTTCGTACTGCGCGTGACCAGCGACAACGTCGTGGAGAAGGTCAACGTGGACACCGGCATCGGCCTGGGCAGCCTGGTGGAGGTCATCGGGGAAGTCAGCGGCGGAGACCGGGTCGTCACCCGCGGCGCGGAGCGCCTGCAGCCCGGCCAGGAGGTGGTCATACCGGGAGGCTGATACGACTGTTCAGAACCAGTTTAATCCGGAATCGGGTTCGTTATTTTCTCCCTGATCACTGTCTGACCAGCGAATCCTTTTCCCGGCACAGCCCGGTGGCGCCCTCCTGCCGCCGGGCTGTAACTATTCAGGGCTGGCGTTCGCGCGCGTGATCCAGCCAGAATTCGATGCCCTGAGTGTTGAGGACCACGTCGTTGGCGAAGACTTCGCGCAAATCCGCGTCGGGGTATTCCACACCGTGATGCCGGGCGCGCTCCATCAGCCAGTCCATCATCGCCTGCTCGATCTTTTCACGGCGATTTTCCCCGCCGTGGAAGGCATCGCCGAATTCGGCGAACTGTTCCACGCTCATGATCATGTCTTCGGCCAGTCGGGCGACATCGCGCACGCGGCCGAAGTGGGTCAGGTACATGTTCGCCGGCCGCTCTTCCATCAATCGCCGGATCGAGGCGATCAGCGCGGGCGGGTCGAACTGGATCGGCGTCGTGGTCGGAAACACGAAGGCGCCGTTGCCCGTGTCGAGCTCGCGGTAGGAAATCCCGAAGGTGTCACCGGTGAACCAGCCCTCGGTCAGCTCGTCCCAGATGCAGAAATGGTGACGTGCGTGACCGGGCGAATCGACAAAAGACAGGCGCCGCTTGCCCACTTCCAGGCTGGCGCCGTCGTCCATGGTGACCACGCGGTCTTCTGGCACCGGTACCAGCGAGCCGTACATCTCGTCGAATTTTTCGTCGCCGTACACAGCCCGGGCGCTGGCCTCCAGCCGGGAGGGGTCGATCACGTGGCGGGCGCCGCGCGGATGCGCCACCAGCGTGGCGTTGGGCAGTTGCTTCATCAACTCGCCGGCCCCGCCCGAGTGATCCAGATGAACGTGCGTCACGATCACGTGGCTCACTTCCGACACCTGGCGGCCGCGGCTGGCCAGCACTTTCAAAACGCGGGCCGCGCTCTCGTTGTTCCCCGTCTCCACCACCGCCACGGCGGAGTCGGTCTCCAGCAGGTAGCAGGCGGCCATCTGCGGGCGCACCATGCCGCTGTCGATCGCCAGGATCCCGCCTTCGTATTCCAGCGCCGTGATGGTTTCGTTCATTCCCGCTCCGGGCAGATTCTGCGTATGAAAGGGTGTACATTTTCGGCTGATCGGGCAGGATAATGCAATGGCGGATTTCTCAATTTCCGGGACACTTCGGCAGGGCCTGTCTCGCGCGTGCCTGCTGCTCGGCTTAATGCTGGCGGCGCCGCTGTGCGCCGACCGGCTCGAGATCGTGGTCCGGGGCGTGGAAGATCCCCTGCTCGGCAACGTGAAAGCCCGCACCCAGTCCTTCCGGGTGGCGGGCAAAACGCGGCTGACCAGGCGGCGCCTGGAGAACATGCGGGCAGACGCCGAGCGCCGGGCCACGGCCGCGCTCCGGCCCTTTGGCTTCTACCACCCGGCGATCCGCAGCGAAGTCCGTTCCACCGGCGACCGTACCTGGGAGATCGTTCTGGATATCCAGCGCGGCCCGGCGGTGATCGTCTCGGACTACCGCGTGGAAGTCCACGGACCGGGCGAGGCGGACCAGACCCTGCTCGACTGGAAAACCGCATGGCCGCTCACAGCGGGAAGCGTACTGAATCAGAGGACCTGGGGAGAGCAAATAGAGGAAGCATTGCGCCTGGCGGAAGCGCACGGCTACCTGGGCGCGGAGTTCGTGGAACGGAAAATCGAACTGGACCTCGAACAGAACCGGGCCGGCCTGACCCTGATCCTGGATACGGGAGAGCAGGCCGTGATGGGAAGCATCGAGTTCCGGCAGGACCTGGTGAACCCGGCCGTGCTCGAGCACATCCCCCGGTTCCGGGAAGGGGAGCCCTACGATGCCTGGCTGCTCGAGCAGTTCCGGCTGGACCTGTGGCGGACCGGCTATTTCAACAACATCGAGGTCCTGGAGGAACGGCGGCTGGAAGACGATCCCCCACGCGTCAACCTCGTGGTGAACATGGAACCCCGGAATCTCAACACCTACCAGGGCAGCGTCGGTTTCGGCAGCGACACCGGCATCCGCTTCCAGGCGATGTGGAACCGCCACCTGCTCTCTTCCCGGGGCGACAGCCTGGACGTGGGATTTGGCTGGCAGGACCAGTACAACGAAATGAACCTGCGGGTCAATTACCGCCAACCGCGCAAGGTCGAGGGTCGGCAGTACTGGACAATGGATTTGTTGTACCGGACCGAAGACCAGGCATTCAAAATCAGCCCGATCGATGATCCGGACCGGCGGATCACCGTGGCCCGGGGCAACGTCGATGACTACAGCTTCAAGCCCGGCTGGCTCAGGGTACTGAATATCCGCCGTGGCCAGCAGCAGATATTCGAGCACTGGTACATCCAGTATCTGAATGAAAGAACCCGGTTCAGGCCGCTCGATGATATCCCGGACCCGGTATCCCCATTGCTGGTTGCAGGAGACAACCCCGAAAGCGTGAGCCAGCCCAGCAAGACCTGGTCGGTCGGCGTGAGCTGGGAGTGGCCCGTGATCCGCGGCAACGCCTTCAACACGGTCGGCCATCGGCACGAGGCCCGGATCTTCACGTCCAACACGGCCTGGGGTTCCGATATCGACTTCACCCAGGCCTACCTGTCTTCACGCTGGAACGTGGTCTTCGGCGAACGCTGGAAATTCCTGTGGCGCGGCGAGCTTGGCTACACGAATGCCGACGTAAACGAGAGAATCATCGACGTCCTGGGGGAGGCAATCCGCCTGTCGGTGACCGATCTGCCCTATGCCTACCGCTTCAAAGCCGGCGGCAGCCAGAGCGTCCGCGGCTACGGCTTCGAGAACCTCAGCAACAACAACATCGGCTCGAACAACATCGTTACCGCCAGCGTCGAACTGGAGATGCAGATCGTGGAAGACTGGTCGGTGGCCGCATTTTTCGACGCCGGCAACGCTTTCAACGATTGGGATAACATTGATCTCCGAAAGGGCGCCGGCGCGGGCATCCGCTGGTATTCGATCGCGGGCGCCATGCGGCTGGATTTCGCCCAGGGATTTGATGAACCGGGTAAAGGATGGAACATCCACTTCACCATAGGAACGCCGCTGTTATGAAACTGCGCCTGAAAACCTGGTTCCTCGCCGTTTCGCTGCTGTTGCTGGCGGGCGGTCTGGGCGCCTGGTACTGGCTGCTGCACAGCGAGTCAGGGGCGCGCTGGCTGTTTCAGAAGGCCGCGTCCGCGGTTCCGGCGGCAATCGAAGCTACGCGGATTTCGGGAGACTTGGCTTCGGGCCTGCGCCTGGAAGGATTCCGCTTCGACGACGGCCGCATGCGCATCGAGGCGCGGACGGTCCGCACGGCCCTGAATATCGACCTGGTTCCGCCTTCGGTCCTCATCGAGTCGTTTGCCGCGGACACGGTCGAGGTTCACTTGCCGCCAGAATCCGATTCGTCTGCTGGCGAACCGTTCGACCTGGAAAGCGCCCTGGGCGGGCTCACCCTGCCCATTCCGGTGTATTTCGCCGAAATCGGCATATCGCCGCTGGATGTCTACGATGCCGGCGGTAAACGCGTGTTGGCCGTCACCTCGATCGAAACCGCCGGCAGCCTGCACCGCAGCCTGGAGCTGAAGGCCGCTTCGGTGAGCCTGCCGGACCTGGTCCTGGGTTTCTCGGGTTTGATCGGCCTGGAGGCGCCCTGGCCTGTGCAGGCGAGGTTCGAAGCAACGGGCGCGTATCCTTTCCAGGGAGAGTTAGAAGGCAGCCTGGAAGCACTGACCGTCAGGCTCGAAGCGCAGAACCCAGCGCTGGAGGCCGGCGGTACCCTGAGCCGACTGATGACCCGGCCAGCCTGGGACCTTTCGATCGCATCGCCGAGACTGCACTGGCCGCTGGACGGAACGGACCCCGCCGTCGAACTCGCCGGAGTCGAGATCAGGAGCCGGGGCGACTGGCCGCAGTTCGGGCTGGAGCTGTCCGGCGACCTGGGCGTGGAAGGGCTGAAGCCATCCCGACTGTACGTGATCGGGAAAGGGGAAGACGCCGTTTTCACCGTCCAACGTCTCGCCCTGGACGGCCCGGAACTGGCGCTGGAGGCGACGGGCTCGATGGACTGGGAGGACGACCTTTCGCTGGACATCGACGCAGACCTGCAGCGCCTGGACGCCGATAACTGGATCGAGGGCTGGCCTGACGGCTACCCCGTGCGCGGCGGGCTCGAGTTGCACTGGGGAGGGGAAGGGCTGGAAGTGACGGGCCTCAGTCTGGGCGTAGATCAGACTCCCATGACGGTGACCGGACGCGGAGTCGTGGACCTGGACTCGGGCGTCGTGGACGCGGACCTGGAGTGGGCGGATTTGAGTTGGCCGCCCGGAGCCGAACAGCCCGGATTCGTCAGCGAACTTGGCGATGTCCGCATCAAAGGCAGCCTCGATGACTGGGAGCTCGACGGCCGGGTTTCGCTTGCGGTCGAACAATTCCCGGGCGGCAGCCTGCAACTCAGCGGCGGCGGCGACCGCGAATCAATGGAGCTCGACATCATCGACGGTAAGGTACTGGGTGGAACGCTGTCGGGCAGCATAGGCTGGCAGTGGACCGGCAGTCAGCCGTTCAAAGCTGAACTGATCGGGGAAAACATCCACACCGAGCCGCTTGTTCCCGATGCGCCCGCCGTGCTGGATACGCATCTGGCTGCCGACGGCACCCTGGAGCCATTCAGCGTCTCAGTCCTGATTCAACGCCTCGAAGGCACCTTAATGGATCTGCCCGTTTCGCTGGGCGGTGGTCTTCATATCGATTCCGGCCGAGTCCGCGCGGAGGATCTCGCCCTGAGCTCCGGCGAGTCATCCCTGTCGTTGAACGGCGCCTTGCATGAATCTGCCGGCCTGGGCTTTTCCGCGCGGGTCACATCCCTGGCGCAATTCCATTCGGCATTCGCCGGCAGTTTTGCAGCCGATGGCAAGCTGTCCCTTGACCCGGAAAGCCCTTCACTGTCACTCAACCTCAGCGGGCAAAAGGTGGTGCTCGGGACCGTTACCATCGAAAACATCGAAACCCACGCCCTGCAAACGACTCCGGGCGGAATCGACCAGGAGATCGTGCTCTCGGGCCTGGCCCTGGATGGACGCGCTGTCGACAGCGTGGTCCTGCGCCTTGGCGGGCGGAACCCACTGGAATTCATCAGCGTCGAGGCCGTCGCCGGCGACACGAATTCCCGTCTTCAGCTCGATGGCGCCGTCAATGACTGGTCGGATCCGTTGGCTTCCGGCTGGAGCGGCACCCTGTCCGAACTCGAATTGAACCACGCAGACGCCGTCAGCCTCTCGCTGGAACAGGCCACTCCGTTGAACTGGCAACCGGCCAGGTCAGCACTTGAAACGGCCTGCGTTGCCGGCACGGACGATACCCGGTTTTGCCTTGCCTACGTTTCGGACGGTCCACAGGATTTTGACTTTTCCGCGCAAATCACCGCGCTTCCGCTGACTCTTCTGGCGCATTTCGCCGACAATGACGCACAGTTCAGCCAGGTCCTGAGCGGCTCCCTGGACTGGTCCGGGAAACCCGGCAGACGCGGAGACGGCGGCGCCCGTGTCGAATTGACACCCGGCACCCTGAAATTCGAGGAAGACGACGACGAATTGCTGCGGACCGGCCCGGGCCTGTTCGAATTCGAACTGGTGAACGGGAAATTGCAGCAGGGAAACCTGGATATCGGCTTCCCGGGGGCGGGCAGTATCGACATCGACTTTGCCGTTCCCGACCTGGCCGCCGGGACGGACAGCCCGCTCCGGGGCCATGCAAATCTCGAATTCAGCGATATCGGAGTCCTCGGGGTAGCGTTCCCGCTATTCGATACGATCGACGGAGCGTTCCACGTCGACCTGGACCTGGCCGGGACCCTGGCCGACCCGGCACTGGATGGCACGGCCCGCCTGACGAATGGCCATATCGAAAACCTGGCGTCCGGTTTTTCTTTCACGGAAATCGACCTGGCCGGCGAATTCAACACCTCCGGGCGCGCGGGTCTCGACGGCAGCTTCAGGGCGGGTGAGGGAAGCGGGACGATCCGGATCAGGGCCGAACTCGACGAATTACTCTCACCGAAAATACGACTGAACCTCGACGGCGAGAACCTGACGCTCGTCGACGTACCGGACCTGACGCTGGTCGCAAATCCTCATATCGAGATGGGCTGGCATGATCGGACACTGGATATCGCGGGTCGCGTGGAAATCCCGGCCGCCCGCCTGTCGCCCAGCTATCTTCCGAAAAACAGTGTGGGGGAGAGCGGGGATGTCGTCATCGTTGCGGGCGAACTTCCCGGGAAAGCCGAATCCCCGGACCCTGCAAGCGAGTTGCAGCTTCGCGGTGAAATCGAGGTCGCCCTGGGTGATTCCGTCGTCATTGATCTGGATGTAGCCAAGATCCAGGTCACCGGAGCCACCGCCTTTGCCTGGCGGGACGATCCGATTCCAATCGCCAGCGGCGGCTTCGACCTGACCGGGGAAATCCAGGCCTACGGCCAGTTCCTGCGGCTGACCCGTGGCCGGATCGGGTTCCCGGACATTCCCGCGGACAACCCCCACCTGAACATTCGCGCCGAGCGCGAAATTTTCGGCAACGCACAGATTCGCCGCGCGGGTCTGATGATAGCCGGCACGTTGAGGCGGCCGGTCCTCGAAGCGTATACCGTGCCGATGACCAACAAGGACCGCGCACGGACACTCCTGGTCACCGGGAGCGATTTCAATTACGAGCAGGGCGTCGGGGCGGTAGACGTCGGCATGTACGTGCTGCCCCGGCTGTACGTCAGCTATGGCGTCGGCGTGTTCGAGGACGGAAACGTCCTCAAGGCGCGCTTCGATATTGGCCGCGGATTCGGTGTCCGGGCCACCTCGGGGCAACGGGAGACCGGCCTGGACATCAGCTACACGCTCGAACGCTGAGGTCCGGCGGGCGATTCCCGTTCACCGGAGCGCGGTTTCTGAATACAATACGCGCTTACATGATCATCTGCGGGAATCAGGCTTGTGAGCGACCAGGAACGGCAACACCAGTATTGCACCAACAAATTCATCGAGCTGGCCAACCAGCTGCGCAAGGAAGACATCGACCCGAACCTGGTGTCCGGCGCGCTGATGACGGCCTCGGGCGTATACGCCACTTTCATCGCGGCCGGTAACGACGGCGCGCTGAAATCCTCCGGGATCGACAAGGTGGTCGATTTGTACCGCCGCACGCTGGAACATCACCAGACCGTCAAGAAAAATAAGCTGGTCAACGACAAACTCGGGTGAAACACCCCCTGGCGAGACAGGCCGGCATCGGAATTCTGTTCCTGGTCCTGTCGCATCTCCCTTATCCCGCCGCAGCCGACGCCATCGTCCGCAGCACGGCCATGTTCGCCGACACCATCGCCGAGTATTACGTCGAGACCGATCACGTCCGGATCGAACTGGAGATTGGAGAGTCCGATATCCTGGCGTTCCGGAACCTGCTGCCCGACGGCATTTACCAGCAGCTCGGGCTGGGCGACGAGCCATTCGAGGACCGGGTGCGGCGGTTCCTGGGCAGCGACCTGGCGATCCTGAAGGAAGGAGAACCCCTGGCCGGATTCATCCGGGACATGGGGCCTGCCACCCGTCCCCTGAGGGACGAAATCACCGGGGAGGAACTGCCCACCACGGAGGAGGACGCCGTCCTGGTGATCGGCGCCACGCTGATCTACCCGTTCGAAGGCCGGCCCGAATCACTGACGCTGCTTGCGCCTTCCGAGTCAGGCCAGGCAAATATCGGTTTCGTGCTCTACCACCTGGGTGTCGCGGTGAACGATTATCGCTACCTGGCATCCGGCTATACCGTGAACCTGGACTGGGAGGACGCCTGGTATTCCTCCTTTCCCCAGCGCGCGCTGAAACGCCAGTACGAGTCGCCGATGACCGGTTTCATCTACGTGGAACCGTTCGAAGTGCGCAAGGAAATCATTGTCCGCCCTTACGACATCCAGCAATGGGTAGACCTGGGCCTGGAAGGCCGGGACACCATTCCCGCGGAGTTGCAGGACGGGATCAAGCAGAAGATCGTCGAGTTCCTGGAGCCGCATTTCAAAGTGGAAATCGACGGGGAGCCGGTCGAGGGCATTGTGGACCGGGTCAATTTCCTGCGCCGGACGCTCAAGAGCAGCACGGTGATCGACCGGCAGGACATCGACCTGCTGTCTTCGACCGTGGGGGTCATCTACGTGTTCCCCACATCGGGCCTGCCGCAACTGGTGGAGATGGAATGGGACATTTTCACCGAGAAAATGCAGCGGGTGCCTTCGGCCAGCGTCGACCAGGCCGGCCCCCTCCCCGTCATCCTGGAGCCCGGCTACAACATTCTCAAGTGGGAGAATTTCCTGAAAAACCCGGAGATCCCGACGCTGTCGGAAGTGCGGGCGCCACCGACCCGCCTGCAGAAGATCGCCGCCTGGGCCCGCTGGCTGGCGCTGGCGCTGGCCCTGCTGTTGCTCGTGGTCGCCATGCGCAACTGGCGCCAATCCGGGAAGCTGTCCGTGCCGGCCGTTACCGCGCTGGCCCTGAGCCTGTTGGCAGGCCTCTACCTGGCCCACCTGGAGCGGCAGTCACGGCTCGACAGCGAACGTCTGCAAACACTGGTGGGTGATCTCCTGCACAATGTATACCGCGCGTTCGACTACCGCGGCGATGAAGTCATTTACGATGTGCTGGCCCGCAGCGCGGCCGGCGAACTGCTGACGGACGTTTACCTGGAAACGCGGCGTGGCCTCGAACTGGCCAACCAGGGCGGCGCCCGGGTCAAGGTGAAGGAAGTCGATGTGCTGGACACGCGCCTGATGGATGACGATGAAGGCATCCTGACCGTGGACAGCCGCTGGAACGTCTCCGGATCAGTGGGCCACTGGGGCCACATCCACCAGCGCAGGAACGGCTATCACGCCACATTGAAAATCCGGGAGATAGACGGCGCCTGGAAGCTGACCGGGCTGGAAATTCTGCAGGAGGAACGCCTCTGAGGCGGCGTGCCCAATGTCCATGATTGAACTGCGCGACCTGGAATTTCGATACCCCACGACTGAAGGCTTCGGGTTTTCCCTGCGGGAACTGGCCCTGGAGCGCGGGGAATGCGCCGCGCTGGTCGGCCCCAGCGGCTCGGGCAAAACGACACTGCTGGGTTTGCTGGCGGGCATCCTGAAACCCTCCGCGGGTTCACTGCTGATCGACGGGGAGGACCTGGCCGCGCTCGATGAAGGGCGCCGGCGCCGGTTCCGGATCCGCCGGGTCGGCCAGGTTTTCCAGGCCTTCGAACTGCTGCATTACCTGACCGTGCTCGAGAACGTGCTGCTGCCCAGATACATCTGCGCCGCCGGGAACCCGGACGGCCGCCACCGTGCCATGGAACTGCTTTCCAACGTCGGCCTGGAAAACAAGTCGAAGGCCCTGCCGGGCGAACTGTCGCAGGGCGAGCAGCAGCGCGTGGCGGTCTGCCGCGCCATGCTGAACCGGCCCGCCCTGCTGCTGGCGGACGAGCCGACCGGGAACCTGGACCAGGGCAACAAGCAGATGGTCGTGGACCTGTTGCTGGAGCAGGCGCGGTCAAGCCGGGCGACGCTGGTCATGGTGACGCACGACGAATCACTGCTGGCTTCCTTCCCGACCGTGCTGGACATCCAGTCGGTGATCCAGACGGCGCCCGGGGCCGGGGTGCGGGCGGGATGAGTG
>CAJIBJ010000245.1_pt1 | contig 20627 bp, 19 predicted proteins | sample 9199331 | NCBI WGS metagenome assembly CAJIBJ01 (sample SAMEA7708300, study PRJEB35096) | sediment metagenome | biome: marine neritic benthic zone biome [ENVO:01000025]; feature: sediment [ENVO:00002007]; material: shallow marine sediment [ENVO:03000034] sea grass bed [ENVO_01000059] ... | reverse complement strand
TCTGAGTAAACCCGGGCATGGCTGGCTGAGCCTTCACGAGCAAGCTATCCTGAGGTGAAAATCGAAAGATGGGGTCGAGCAATGCGCTCGGCCCCCACAGGTTTAATTATGTGGAATATGCAAACATGACGAAATCGATTCTGATGGCCTTAGTTCTTGTTGGCCTCTCCCTCGGCATTATGTGGGTGTGGTTTTCCGATCGGCCCGCGACCGATCCGGTTAACATTGGGGCGCAGAATGAGCAGGCCCAAATAATAGCCGAGGATTCCAGAGCATCTTCACGGTCAGGAGGATTCGATAAAACGGCGGCATCGTTAGCTGTCGGCACTCGTATGTCTTCCTCGGCAACGTCAAAAGTTGGCTCTTCAGCGCCCGCCGATTCGGCGTCCAAATCGGTGCGGCCGACGCAGTCCGGAAGGCAAGATTCGGCATTTCCGGATGAGGATCGACCGGAGAGGCCTGCCATTTCAGGGCTGGTTCAGGATGAAGAGGGCAACCCGCTTGCCAATATCGAGGTGATGGCCGAACCCATTCGCCCGCCTGACGCCGATATATCGATGGAGGATCCAAACACTGAAGCCGCGCGTTCGGCCCTGACTGGTTTCGACGGCTCTTTTTATTTCGGCGACCTCACCGAAGATGAATACCGGATTCACACCGCCCCTGTGAGCGGATTCGCGCCGGCCGAGACCAAGGCCCGGGTGGGCGAGATGACTGCCAACCTTGTGCTCGAATGGATGCGAGAAGTCCGGGTTTTCGGCATCGTGAGCAGCGCTGAAGAGACACCGCTTGAAGATGTTCGGGTCATTGCGGGTCCGCCAACGTCAGTCACCGACAGCGGCCCCAAAGGCCACTACGACCTTGAAATCAGTATCAAAGGTAAAAATCGGCCCTATACCATTCACTTCCGGCGCGAAGGTTACCGGGACCAATCGGTTCAGCTTACCCCGGCCGATCTGGAAGACCTGTTTGATTTTCAGTTGGATGTTTCCATGGAGTCTCTCGAGGGACTCACGACTTTGACGGGCCGCCTCGAAGACCCTGACGGGCTCCCGGTTGCTGGCAAGATACTCAATATGAGGTCGTCGAAGCTCCGAACGAGCTATCGCGCCCAAAGTGATATCGAGGGCCATTTCTCCCTTGAGGGTGTTGAGCCCGGCAAGGACTACCAACTGTCTGTCCGGCCCGGGGCCGGCTTTCGGGATTACGAGAGAACGCAATTGGAAATTCCCGACGGGGGGCTGAAATTGGATGTGGTCCTCGAACCTTTGGGTGACGGTGAGCTATATGGCTGGATGTCCGACATGGATGGTAACCCGATTCCCGGATTTGCCATGACTCTTCGTAGCGCAACTGCCGCTGGCCATTCGATTCGGGTGGTGAGTGATCACGAGGGGTTCTTTGAAGTAGCGGGCTTCCCGGAAGGTGATGTTGTGCTGAAAACCAATTCATATCCTGTCTTTGAAATTAAGGGCATTCGCGCCTCGAATAAAGCCGAAGAAGCAGTTCCTGTGATCCTTGACATGGGAGAAGAGGCGCTTTTCGGACGAGTGACGAACGGTTTCGGCGAGGCGGTGGCCGCGCCCGATGTTTCCCTGGGCTGGCAGCATACCGAGCATGGTGTGCAGAACTACTCGGCGCGCAAAACGACTGCAGACCGGAACGGCAATTTCGTTTTCACCGGACTGGGTTCCGGCGTGCACACCCTGCGCGTGAACGCACCCGGGTTCAGCATGGCCGTTATCACTATTGACGTGGGTATGGATCCCGACAACATCGTTGTTGAACTCGAAGAAGAATCATAATACTGGATTTGGCAGGAATACCCAGAAAAGCACTCAATGAAGGATTTATCAGCTTGGCCGGCGGGGTATTTACGCGGCCGGTATTTCAATAATTGATTGCACCCAATAGTAAGTATCGGGCACAGGCGATACTTGCCAAGAGGGGTAAAGGCCAAAATATCGAAGCCTCAGATGACCGAACACCCGCCTAATACTGGTCATCCCATATTCACAATTCACCGGGCACAAATAGCTGTCTCCGCGGTCCAATATTCGGTTGCCGGTTTGATAAGCTGTCCGAACTGATGGCAATCATGGCATATTACTCATTCATTTTTGATTGGAGTTGGCAAAAATGACGAAATCGGTCCCGGCGGCCCTTGTCCTGATCGGCCTTGCCCTGGTCGTTTTGCTGATGTGGATGTACCACCGGCCCTCGACCGGCCTGGATGAAATCGCGGCGGGAACCGAACAAGCCCGGGTTTCAGAATCACTCTCCGGTGAGTTTTTGAATTCAGGAGATAGCGACACGGACCCCCAAAGGTCCGCCGATCCCGGGCGCAATGCACGGAGCAATGGATTGACCGAAGACGCATCCGCATCCGGAGATTTTGTTCCGCTTTCCAGGCAGCCGGCCGGGCAGGATGAACTACTGGAACCTGACTGGGTTGATGAAGAGCAGGACGAGGAAAATGTCATTGGCGGAATGGTCATTGACGAGGAGGGTGAACCCCTGTCAGGAATCGAGGTGCTGGCGCTGCACGTTGACCCCGAAAAAGGCCCCTCTTCAAATTTCGACCAAATGGATGCGGGCGTGTTGTCCGTGTACTCCGACTCCGAAGGCGCCTTTCTGTTCAGGAATCTGGAAGATGGCACCTATCAGCTGCGCATCGCCCCTGCCGATGGTGTCGCCCCGAACCTGACGACGGTTCGCGTGGGGCCGCTAAACGTAAAACTGGTGGTGGCCTTCCAGTGGGAGATCAGGGTTCACGGCACCGTGAGCAGTGCAGCCGGCAAGCCATTGGAGAATGTACAGGTCACTGCGGGACGACAGAGCCCTGCCGCCCGCACCAGCTCACGGGGCGAGTACGAATTCGACGTCAGCCTGCAGGGCTACAACCGGACAAAAATGGTTCACTATCGTCTCGAAGACTACCGGGATCAAAAAATGCTGATCGACCCGAGCAAGCTGGATTATCGGGCCGCCGAACTCCAGCTGGATGTGACCATGGAACGAAACGCCGGTCAGACAACCGTCACGGGCAGCCTCCTGGACACGCAAGGCCGCGAGGTGCCGGGCAGGACAATGACCATGGCGTCGTCAAGGCTGCGCACCAGTTATAAGGCCAAGAGCGACGACCGGGGCAAGTTTGCCTTCAGGAAAGTCGAACCCGGAAACGACTACCGGCTTCAGGTTCGGGCAGGGTCCGGGTACAAGGACAAGAACATCGATTCGCTGGAAGTTCCGGACAGCGGCCTCAAAATGGATGTTGTGCTCGAACGGACAGAAAATGGAGAGCTTTCCGGATGGATGGTTGACCTGGAGGGCAATCCCGTGCCGGGTTTTCCGCTCAAGTTGCACAGCAGGGTCGTCGCCGGCAAGTCGGTCCGCGTCGTGGGCGATCCGCAAGGCTTTTTCCTGGTGCAGGATTTTCCGGTGGGCGAAGCGATGCTCAGCACCAATTCATACCCGGTTTTTTCGGTCCAGGGCATCCGTGTGTCCGCTCCGCCCGAGGAACCCATTACGGCTATTCTGGATAGGGGACCGCATGTGCTGGAGGGACGAGTCGTAGACAGCCTGGGCGATCCCGTGGCCGCCGACAGCATTCTTCTGGGCTGGACATTCAACCTGGGTGAGGTGAAGAGCAAGTCGTCACGAAAAACCGCGGCCGACCGTAACGGGTACTTTGTGTTCACCGATTTGGGACCCGGGGTCCACAGGATGTGGGTCAGCGCGCCCGGATTCAGAACGGTGGTGGTGGATGTGGATATTGGCGTTGAACGCGATGAATTTGTTGTGAAACTGGAACCAGCACCCTGATTTCGTGCTTTGCAAGACACATAAGACACATTGGACACCCACACCTATGCGTTATCTGGGAAAAGATGTGGGTATCAATGCGTTGTCCACCCACCTGGCTGAGAGCGCAATCACATGATGGTGAATGACACAAAAAGTTAAAACCATCGCGAATAAATTCGCTCCTACATATTCTGGCCAATGCCAACGCTACGAAAAAGGGCGAAAAAATTGTGCTTGCGCCCAATCCCGTTTTTCCCCTATGATCGAGCCTTACTCATTCAGACCGGCTGAGGGACTGGCCCTTAGACGCCGGGGCAACCTTCGAAGCTAACCCCTTCGAAACGGTGCCAACTCCTGCGAAGACACGTGCGTGTTTTCGGGAAATGAGTGGCCTGGCGGCGATTCAGATGGACCAGGTCATGCTCAGCCTGCTTTGCGGGGTTTCCGGATGAGAATTTTGGCATCCGGAACGCAAAGGAACGACGGCATGAGCAAAACTTCACACTCTGCACACCAGGATACCGTGGCCGCGCGCTACGCCGTGGACAGCGACGATGCGCACGGCGCCGTAATCCCGCCGCTGTACATGAGCTCGAATTTCTCTTTCCAGGGCTTCGGCGGCAAGCGCGAATATGACTACACCCGCTCGGGCAACCCCACCCGCGATCAGCTCGCCGGCGCGCTGGCGGCGCTGGAAGGCGGGGAGGGCGGCGTGATCACCGCCTCGGGCATGTCGGCCGTGCACCTGGTGACCCAGCTGCTCGAGCCCGGCGACCTGGTGGTCGCGCCACACGACTGCTACGGCGGCTGCCACCGCCTCTTCACGGCCGCGGCCAGGAAGGGCCAGTTCCGGCTGGAATGGCTGCCGCTGTGGGAAACGGAGCCGTCGGTCCGCGAGATCCTCGCCCTGAAACCCCGGATCGTCTGGATCGAGACACCCAGCAATCCATTGCTGCGGATCACCGATATTGAGCGCATCGCGGAAGCCGCCCACGAGGCCGGCGCGCTCGTGGTGGTGGACAACACCTTCCTGTCGCCGGCCGGGCAGAAGCCGTTCAGCCTCGGCGCCGATATCGTGCTGCATTCCACCACCAAGTACATCAACGGCCACTCGGACGTGGTCGGCGGCGCGGTGCTGGCAAAAGATGCGGCGCTGGTCGAAGAACTGGTGTGGTGGGCGAACTGCTGCGGGTTGACCGGCTCGCCTTTCGACGCCTACCAGACGCTACGCGGCCTGCGTACCCTCAATGTCCGTTACCGCCGGCACGCGGAAAACGCCGCCGCCATCGCCGAATTCCTGCACGGCCACGACCAGGTCGCCAAGGTCTTCTACCCCGGGCTGGCGAACAACCCCGGGCATGAACGGGCGCAGCGCCAGCAGGAGAGTTTCGGCGCGATGATCAGTTTCGAACTGGATGCTGACGACGAAGAGATCGCGGTATTCCTCTCGTCCCTGGCGCTGTTCACGCTGGCCGAATCGCTGGGCGGTGTCGAAAGCCTGGTGGCCCATCCGGCCTCGATGACGCACGCGGCCATGTCTCCCGAGGACCAGGCGGCGGCGGGGATCAGCGCGCGATTGCTGAGGTTGTCGGTGGGGATCGAGCACGCCGAAGACCTTCTCCATGACCTGGGCAGCGCTCTGGGGGCCGTGTCACGGCATCGGCGACAGCAAAAGGTCAGGGGTGTCGCCTGAGCGGTGTAGCCGGCTTATACTCACCTGGTGAATGTGAAGGCCTACGAAATCTCGGGTGAACGGCAGCTGGTGGAAATTCCGTTCGAGTCGTTGTCGCCTGCCTGGTCCCAGGACGAGACGCACCGCTGGATCGACGTCGAGGGAAGCGACGCGGAATCACTGCGCGAACTGCTGGAGCCGCTCAATCTGCACCCGCTGGTGGTGGAAACCTGCACCGGGCCGGGCGATGGCTCGCGATTCGATGCCTTCTCCAGGGAACTTTACATCGAGTTTCCCGTGCTGGCGGGCGATCATGATGAACCCCTGTCCCGTGTCTCGATCATCTGTCTTCCAACGACCTTGCTGACGATTCACGAACATCCCTTGCCGGGCATCAACATCCTGCAGGATTTCCAGTCGGGCGACCGGCGCCTGCTCGACGCGAGCACCTCCGGCTTGCTGTACAGCCTTTTCGATCATATCGCGGACCGCATGGCTGCGCTGGCCACGCCCGCCCGGGCGAAGGCAAATGAAATCGCCAGGGCCCTGGAAGAAAATCCCGACTCGGTGGAAGTAGGGGATATCCTCGGGTTGAAAGGGCGCGTGGGCGAAATGGTGGACGTGCTCGAAGACATCATGTTTTGCGTCACCCGCCTCCAGACAGTCGAGTCCAGCGCGTTTCATTCGAGCAGATTGATCGATTACCTGCGCGACCTGGCGGCTACGCTGCAAAACCTCCACAACGCGGCGGATCGATTCGAGGGGAGGCTCTCAGACCTGCACCAGCAGTACGTGATGACACAGCAGGACAAGATGAACGGCCGGCTGCAGATATTGACCGTTATTTCGGCGGTTTTTCTGCCGCTGACCCTGCTGGCCGGAATTTACGGTATGAATTTCGACAACATGCCGGAGCTTCATGCGGCATTCGGATACCCGGCCGTGCTGGGCGCGATGGCAGTGATTGCCGCCGTCATGCTGCTGATCTTCTACTGGCGAGGCTGGTTCAAGTAGGTCCCTGGTCAGGCAGCTTTAAACTCTGCAGTTTCGCGATGACGTCTTCAGGCTGCACCAGATCCATCACGCCAGGCTCCTCTATTCGGGTCCCCCAGCGCAGATCCGCGGCCTTCTTGTCCCGGAATTTCATGGCGGCCTCTTCAAATCGATCCACGCACAGGTCTTGGCTGTTGTACGGGCCTGAACGCTTCGACCAGGTAGCCGCGTGGAGTCCGATCACGGGCGTTCCCAGCGCGGAGGCGATATGTGCCGGCCCCGCGTCGGGCGAAATAACGAGGCTGGCTCTCTGCAGCAGCGCTTTGGACTGCTCCAGCGTGTCTTTGCCGATCAGGTTGATGCAGTCGCATTTCATCGCGGATTCGATCTCGCGACCGGCACGTCCTTCCAACTCACCTGGACCGCCAGACAGCACGACCTGCATGCCCAGTTCACCGGCAGCGAAGTCCGCGGCCCGGGCGTAATACTCGCTGCGCCAGTTCCTGAGTTCGTGGCTGGAGCAGGGGCTGATCAGCAGCACATGTTTCCCCCCGGGGACCTGTTCTTCAGCCCAGGCCACGGCTTCAGCCGATACCGGAAGGTCCCAGCGCGGCGTTTCCACCTCGATGCCGATGGCCCGCGGAAATTCCAGGAAGCCTTGCACCTGGTGCTGGAACGGTACCGCGGCGACCTGCTGGCGGACGAAATGGCTGTGCAGGTCCCTCGACCTCGCCCGGTCCCAGCCCAGGCGAATGGGCGCCCGGACCAGCTTGCTCAGCATGTTGGCGCGCGCAGCCACCTGCATGTGGAACAGGGCGTCGAAGCGCCGGTCGCGCAGCTCGTGCCGCAACGCCGCAACCGACGGCCAGCCGCCGCGCTTGTCGAAGACAATGAATTCGACTCCTTCCAGTTCGCCCAGCAGACGGTGTTCCGGCTTGCCGATGATCCAGGTGATGCGGGTGTCGGGAAGATGGTCCTGGATGGCCCGGACCACGGGCACGACGTGCGTGGCGTCGCCCAGCGCGGACAGCCTCAGTATGCACAGGCGCTCGATGTCATGATCGAACGGCATTTTTATTCCCGCCTTGCGGTATGCAGCCGCGTTTGACCTGCATGGTGGACGACCGCAAAATATCCGCGAGTGAAAGCCCACACACGCCAACAGGATTCCAACTTCATTGTATACGATGCCGATGCCGTTCAGCATCCGTCGGCCCAACTGTTCGATCCCGCCTGGTGGGAGGACCGGGGCGCGATCGCAGGGACGGCGCGGGGGCGCGGCCATGCACTTTTCCTCGATACGGAGTTCGGCCCCGCCGTTCTCAGGCGATACTTTCGCGGCGGCTTGCCGTCGAGGATCAGCCGCGAGCGCTTCGTCTTTTCCGGTTATGGGCGCTCACGGCCGGTGAGGGAATTCCGGGTCCTGGCGGAGTTGAGTGAAGCGGCGCTGCCGGTGCCCGCGCCCCTGGCGGCGCAATGCCGGCGGGAAGGGGGGGTCTATACCGGCGGGCTGCTGATGCGCCGGATCATGGGCGTCGAGCCGCTGGCGGAGCGGATCCGGGGCGGTGCGGACGACGAGGCGCTCTGGCGCGAGACAGGCGCCTGCATCCGCCGCTTCCACGACCGGGGCGTGGTCCATGCCGACCTGAATGCGCGCAACATCCTGGTGGGTGAAGGAATTTACCTGATCGATTTCGACCGGGCGCGCATCCGTCCCGGAGATCGGCGGGCGTTGGAAGCCAATCTGCAGCGCCTGAGACGGTCCCTGGCGAAGTTCTTGTCGGATTCCGACCGCCTGGAATCACGCTGGGAATGGCTGATGAAGGGCTATGGCGCCAACGAGGCAGCCGGATGAGCGCGGCACGGGCGCCGTTAAGGGTAATCGAGTCCCGGCGCATGACCCTGGTGGCGGCCACACCCGAACTGGTGGCCGCCGACCTGGCCGGCCGGGAGACGTTCGGCGAGTCCATCCGGGCCGAGGTTCCCGAAAACTGGCCACCCGATTTGTACGGCGGCGCCGCGATGCGGTTGGCCCAGCAACAGCTGCGGGATCCGGCGGAGCACGGCTGGTCGATCTGGTACCTGTTGTCGGAACACGACGGCGCGCCGGCAGTCATCGGGATCTGCGGTTTCAAAGGTCAGCCTGATGCATCCGGGTCGGTGGAGATCGCCTACTCGGTGCTGAGCCAGTTCCGTGGGCGGGGCTACGCCACCGAAGCGGTCGCGCGCCTGGTCATCTGGGCCTTCAGCCATCAAAACGTCAGCGAAGTGACGGCCGAGACCCTCCCGCACCTCAAACAATCCATTCGCGTTCTGGAGAAAAACGGCCTATCCTTCGTCGGTCCCGGATCCGAGCACGGAGTGGTGAAGTATGCATTGCAAAAAGCGACCAATCGCTGAACTCCTGGTCGTGCTGTGCCTGGCCTGCTCCGTGCAGGCGGACGTCACCATCACCCAGTTGGCAAACGAAGGCGTGATCGTCAGCGATGGCGAGACACGCATCATGATCGACGGCCTGGTGGTCGATACCTATTCCGTGTACGGCGGACTGCCGCCGGAAGTTGCAGCCGAATTCAACGCGGTATCCGGTCCGTTCGAAGGCATCGACCTGGCGCTGGCCAGCCACCGGCACCACGACCACAACCAGCCGGCGCACGCCTGCCGTTTCCTGCAGAACAGCGATCCGACCCGGTTTGCCTCGTCCGCCCAGGTGCTGGGCCTGATGCGCGAGAAATGCCGTTCCTTCGTGACCACCAGCCCGCGCGTGAGCGAGATCGACCCGCAATACGGTGAGCCCGCCGTGCTGACCGCAGGCGGCGCCACGATCACGGCCTTTCCCCTGAGCCACGGCACGCGCAAGTACGCACGCATCCAGAATTACGGCCACCTGGTTGAACTGGGGGGTGTGAAAGTACTGCACATCGGCGACGCCGCGATGGATCCTACCGATTTCGGGCGGGCCGGACTGGCCGGTCACGAGATCGACGTGGCCCTGATCCCCTTCTGGTTCTTCCAGCCGGGGCCGGGCGGCGATGTGATCCGGGAGTACCTTGACGCTCCGCTGAAGATCGCGGTCCATATCCCGCCGGGCGAGATGGAGGAGATCAGGGCCTACATGGATGAGAATTACCCGGGCGTCACCATCCTGCAGCGCCCGCTGGAGGAGGCCCGATTCAATTCGTCGGAGACGCCTTCCCCGTGACCGTGAAGGTCGCTTTCTCGTCCGAGCAGAGGTTGCTCAGCCGCAGTTCGGACGTGTCCCTGAGTTGCAGGTCCTTGTAGCGCAGCTTCAGCGCTTCCTCGTCCTCTATCTCGAACATTTCCGGCGCCTCTAAATATTCCGGGCAGTACATCAGCAGGCGTTGGTGCATGTAGGGGTAGAGCAGGGTGTCGAAATGGTTGACGTTCAGCGCCTCGTCCCAGTACTCGTTGACGTGGTCCCGCCAGGTGAACGGGCGCTGGATCTCCCAGCCCTCGCCCGTCCAGCGCAGGATGGCCGGCTTACCCGGGATGATGTCGTCTTCGAACAGGCTGCGGTAGAAACGGAGTCCCTCGTAGTTTGCGACCAGGTCGGCATTTGAATAAACACCGGTGGTCGCCTGCCCGAAGATCGCCCGCTCGGTATAGGCGGAATGTTCAGCCGCTTTCGATTCGTCAAGGAAGCGGAGATAGCGGCGGTAGAACTTGCGGCCCTGCGACAGGAAATGCCCGAGCTTGTCGGAACCGATCAGGACGCCGTTGACCTTGATGGTCGGGCCGACGCCGAACATCGCCGCCACGCGGGTGGCCCAGATGGGATGGCCGCGGTAAATGGAATCGTAGCGGTCGGGTTGCAGACGCTCGACCTCTTCGGAATTCATGGCCCAGCGCTCGATCTTGTCCACCCAGTGCCGCCCGCCGATGTCGTTGTAGATGGCGGTCACGAATTTCCAGTCGTTGCGGGGGCCTTTCCACTTGGCCATCGCTTGCTCGATGGACAGGTTGACCCGTTCGTCCAGAAGGTCGGTGGAATCCTCGATCGGCTCCAGCCGGTTGGTGAACTGGTCGGTTTCGTAGGCACCGCACCATTGCGGCGCCATCTGCAAGGCCACCGTCAACAGTAGAAAATGCAGCCCATGTGGTTTCAATCAGAACCTGTAAGTGAAATTGAACAGCGTGTGAGTGCGGTCGCCGAAGCCGTATTCGAAATAAATTGTGGCCTTCGGGCTGAAGACATGGCCGATACCCACGGCGGTGTTCCACTTGTCAGCCGTTTTCAGTTCGATGTCGAAGGGGATCGGCGGCAGCCCGGGTACGCCCAGGTCGATGATGCCGTTGTGGTCCTCCTTGGTTTTCAGCCACATGCCGCCGACCCACATGGTCCACTTGTTGCGAATCAGGCCGATGCGCGGCTGGATGGTGAACGAATTGACGTCGGAATTGAAGTTCCCGCCCAGGTTGGTGCTGGTCCAGGTGCTGTTCAGGGCTGTAAACCAGCGATCCGTGCCGTAAACGAGATTGGCGCCCAGGCCCCAGACCGTCCCGTCGTAGGAAACCGGAATCGTGCCCAGCGGGAAGGGCAGAATGGGGATATCGACCTGGCTCAGGTCGACATAGGTGTCGGCATCCAGGCGCCCGACCAGGCCGAACACCTGCAGGAAGGGCGTGAGCCAGACATCCAGCTTGATGTCAAAATGCTGTACTTCATTGTCGACCTTGACCTTTGATGCATCAATGTCGTCGACGCCGGGAAGGATGAATTGCAAATTCTTGATCTTGTAGTCCTGCTCCATCGTGAAATAGTCGAGCCCGATCCCCCAGGGCTCGAAGAAATCGCCTTCGTCCACCAGGTCTTTCATGAACAACGGGCCGGAACCGGATTCCTCTGCCATTGCCGTCAGCGGTGTAATCAGCAACAGGACCAGCAACAGTCGGCGCATTTTTCTGTCTCCTTCTTTTGGCCGGGCCAAGTATAACCGCTTGGGCATGACTTTTGGCAGGTGATCCGCTTGTAAAGATTGATACAAAATGATATATAAATGATATCAAAGGAGGCAAACATGAAGATTCAGGAAAAAACCCGCACCGCGGCTTCCGGATACCTGGCGCTGGTAGTGCTGCCGGTGCTGACCCTGCTGCTCGGTTGGTTGTTCATACGATCCGCGATTGCCGAGGCGCTCTGGCCGACCGTGATGTACCTGCTCGCGCTGCTGGTGACGCTCATTTGCTACAAGGGCTTCTTCATGGTTCATCCGAACCAGGCCAAGGTGCTGCAACTGTTCGGCACATACGTCGGCAGCGTGAGGCAGACCGGCCTGCGTTGGGCCAATCCCTTTTATTCCAAGGAACCCGTTTCACTGCGCGTGCGCAATTTCGAAAGCGGCCAGATGAAAGTCAACGACAGCGTGGGGAACCCAATCGACATCGCCGCGGTGGTCGTGTGGAAGGTCGTCGATTCGGCAGAGGCCGTATTCGAAGTGGATGACTACAGCAGCTTCGTGCAGATCCAGTCCGAGGCGGCGCTGCGCAATCTGGCGACCAGTTACCCCTACGAAGCTCACGGCGGCGAGGAGATCGCCCTGCGCAGCCACCCACAGGCGATTGCGGAGAAACTCTGCGATGAAGTTCAGGACCGGCTGGACAAGGCCGGCGTCGAGGTGATCGAGGCCCGCATCAGCCACCTGGCCTACGCACAGGAAATCGCCAGCACAATGCTCAAGCGGCAGCAGGCGCAAGCCATCGTGGCGGCCCGCACGCAAATCGTCGATGGCGCCGTGGGCATGGTGAAAATAGCCCTGCGGGAACTCGAAAAACAGGGCGTGGTGGAACTGGACGAAGAACGCAAGGCCAGCATGGTGAGCAATCTGCTGGTGGTGCTGTGCGGGGAGGAAAACGCCCGTCCGGTGCTCAATGCCGGCAGCCTCTACAACTGACCGAACCGGGCGGCGCTCCGGCGCCTGAGAAGCAATGGCCAAGAAAAAGGCGTATCCACTGCGGATCAACGAAGACATCTGGGACGCGATGCGTCGCTGGTCGGAAGACGAATTGCGCAGTGTCAATGCCCAGATCGAGTACGTACTCAGGGACGCCCTGCGACGCGCAGGGCGACTGAAGCAGCCCGGGAAAACGCCGGATACGCGCGGGGACGGATAAAGCTTTATCATAGCGGGCCTGTGCCACGTTCCACACATGGGGTGAACGATGAGAGTGATTGCGAAAATATGCGTGCTCGCCTGCCTGGCGCTAGTTATTCCAGGCCAGGCAGCGGCGGCGCCCGATTGTTTTCCCGAGGAAGTGATCCCGGACAACATGTTCCCGACGGTGCGGCTGGAAACCACCATGGGCGACATCGTGGTGGAACTGGACCGCAAGAAAGCGCCGGTGACGGCCAACAACTTTCTGCGTTATGTCCTGGCCAAAAAGTACGACAACACCATTTTCCACCGGGTGATGCCCGATTTCGTGGTGCAGGGCGGAGGTTACACGGAAGCGCTCGAAGAGCGCGAGCTGTACGATCCGATCATCAACGAGTCCGGCAACGGCCTGAAAAACATGCCGATGACCATCGCCATGGCGCGCTTCGACGATCCGCATTCAGCCACCAACCAGTTCTATTTCAATCTCTCGGCCAACTCATCGCTGGATCCGAACCCCCGCAGCTGGGGCTACGCCGTGTTCGGCCTGGTGATCTCCGGCCAGGAGGTCATCGAGTCCATCGCAGCCGTCGGCACGGGTTACAGTGAGGGCCTGGACGCGGAAAACGTGCCGCTGGTCCCGGTGAAGCTGCTCTCGGCCACGGTGCTGGAGGAGCCCCGTTGATTCTCGCCGATGGCCATCGGCTGGGGTGAATTCTTCGCGCTGGCCAGCGCCGTTGCCTGGGCGCTGGCCGTTATCCTGTTCCGCCGCTGCGGGGATGCGCTGGCGCCGTTCGAGCTGAACCTGTTCAAGAACGTCCTGGGATTTTCCCTGATCGTCCCCACGCTGGCGCTGATCGACGGATTCCAGCCACCCGGTTTCACGCTGTCGGAAATCGGCATCGCCACGCTTTCGGGCTTCCTTGGCATCGCGGTCGCCGACACCTGGTACCTGCGCGCGCTGAGCCTGATGGGCGCCAGCCGCACCGGCATCGTCGCCAGCCTGCTGAGTCCCTTCGTGATCCTGCTTTCCATCCTGTTCCTGGGCGAGGCCCTGCGCGGCTGGCAGATTGCCGGGTTTGCGCTGGTCATGGGGGGCATCCTGATGGTGACCTGGCGGCAGAACCGGCGTGAAGTCGACGCGGCCCACCTTGGCAAAGGCGTGTTTATCGGCATTGGCGCCGTGTTCCTGATGGCCGTGGGCGTCGTCATGGTCAAGGAAATCCTGGAGACAAGGCCCTTTCTCTGGACGGCCTCGATCCGGCTGGCCGGGGGAGTCGCCGGGATGCTGGTCTACATGGCGCTGCGCGGGAGCTACGCCACGGTAAAGGCGGCGTTCCAAAAGCCACTTCCCTGGGGCACGATCATCACCGCCAGTTTTTTGGGCGCCTATGCCTCCATGATGATGTGGCTGGCCGGCTACAAGCTGATTCCGGCGTCCGAGGCCTCGGTGCTGAATGAGACCGCCAATGCCTGGATCGTCCTCCTCGCCTGGCTGATGCTGGGCGAATCCGTCGGGCGGCGCAAGGTGGTCGGGCTGCTGCTGACGTTTACCGGCGTGGTTATCATGTTGCTGGTATGAGCACAAAGCCTTCATGATGGACCCCATGCATTCCGAAAAGGTAAATCGACATCCCGTGAGGCGGTGGCTGTTGGCGGCGCTGGTGTCCATGACGGTCGTGCTGTCGGCCATGACGCCCGTGGACCGCATGGCCGAGGCAGAATACGATGAGCTGTTTCAGCGCGCCCTGATCACTTTCGCCCTGGCCCGTACGCTGAACGGCGTGATCTCGGCCGTGCAGGGCACCGAACTGGCTCTGCAGCCCGCCGGAGTGGGTGTCACCCTGACGCCGGGTGAAGTACTCGATCCCATCAACGACCTGATCGAACGTTTTTCATGGATCATGCTGGGCGCCACCCTGTCACTGGGCGTGCAGCAGGTCATGCTGGACGTGGGCCAGTGGTGGGGCGTGCGCCTGCTCCTCGGCGTGCTGGGCCTCCTGTGGCTGTGGGTGCGGCTGCGCGGGGCTGCACGCGGGCCCGGCGGGGAAGGAGGGACGGAGCGCCTGCTGTTCCGGGTGTTCATCATCGTGGTATTCATCCGTTTCGCCGTGCCGGTCGCGATGATCGCGAACGAAGGCCTGTACCGCCTGTTCCTGGAAGAGCGATTCATCGAAAGCACCCAGGTCATCGAGACCGCCGGTTCCGAGATCCGCGAGGTCAGTGAAGACGACGCTACCGCCACGGAAGAAGAGGTGGAGGAAGGCATGCTCGATTCTTTAGGGCAGATGCTGGAAAGTACACGCAGTAACCTGAATTTCAAACAGAAAGTTGCCCATATCAGCGAGCGCGCCTCGGACCTGATCGAGCACCTGATCCAGCTCAGCGTGGTGTTCATCCTGCAAACAGGCATTCTTCCTATCGCTTTCCTGTGGATCTTCCTACAGTTGTTCAAGCAGTTATTCCGCGCACGATAATTGACATAAATGTCAATATTTGACATTATTGTCAATGCAAGGGGAAACAAGGAACCGAAAAGAGGGGGTTCCGAAGACCGGCGCTCAATGGGGTTTAAAAGGGTCCGGCCTGCGCGGAAAGGAACCACTCTTCGGTGGTGGACGGCCCGGGCCGGGATTGGCCCGGGTTCGTTCTCGTCTTGCATGTTCTGAACATTGGAGAGCGGCATGCCGCAAGGCCATAAAGAACGACTGCATGAAGCCGCCATGTTGACCCGCGCGGTGGAAAACGTCTTCAGGAAGCTGATCCGCTTTCTCGTCGGCCGGATTTCGCTGGTCCGCCTGCAGGAGATGATTCGCTATATTTATGTCGAGGAGGCTGAGAAAAGCCTCCGCGCCCAGCGACCCGGACGGAACGTCCCGCTGACCCGTCTGGCGTTGCTCACCGGCCTCGACACGCGCGCCCTCGTGCAGGTGCGCAAGCGACAGGAAGAAAACGATAAACGATACCCGCAGCAGTTTTTGGCGGAACTGACCCCGGAGAGCGCCATCGTGGAAGCGTGGTCGAGCCGCTTGCAGCCGGATGATGGGGAGCAGGGCCGTGAGTTGAATTACGGGAACCCTGAGGCCGAATTCGAGAAACTCGTTCGTTCCACCATTACCGGAAGGGGCATCACCACCCAGTCGATCATCGAACGGCTGGTGGCCAGCAAGACCATCGCGCAGGATAGAAAAAGCCGGACAGTGAAACTGTTGGTCGATGAATTTTCACCCTACCTGTCGGACGACGAGCACAGCATGGTCAACGCCGCGCTGTCGTCCATGTCTTCCCTGATTTCGACCGTGGAGCACAACCTCGGCGCCGAGCAGGCGGACAAGTTCTTCCAGCGCCAGTTGTGGACTTTTCGCCTCGCCCAGGCCGACCGCGAAGCGTTCCGGGGCGCAATGAGGGCCCTGCTCGAGCGTTACCGCGACGAGACCGAATCCGGAATCGAGCCCTGGGAGCAGGCCGGGTATAGCCAGGGCATGGTGACGGCCGGCGTGGGTTTCTATTACTTCGAAGAAGCTTGAATGAAAGTGTTATGGTAACTGCGGGTCAGAAACCGATTCAGGAATCGGCTCCAGGAGAATGAACTACTTTCTTATTTGTTTCCTGACGCTTTGCCTGGTGGGAGCCTGCGGGCCGATGCAGGCTCTTGCGGACGAAGAAGCCAATTCGTCCAAGCCGACGCCAGAAGAGCTTGCGGCCCACCCTGTACGCCAGTCGGACTACTGGAAGGGATTCGAGACCCGGCCATGGGCAGATCGCCTGCTGCCTGCGTCGCCTGAGTTTATCGACTTCTTGCGGAAGGACAACCTCCTTCAAGGCTATCCCCAGCGTCCGAGGCCTGCCCGTGTAGATGAGAACTACAAGGCCGATATACGCGCTGCCCTTGAGAGTATCCCGGTGGCCTTGCAGGCGCTGGTGTCGGACAAATTCGTGGCCCTGATGCTCGCCGATGATCTCGGTGGCTCCGGATACATGGACAGCGTACTCGACGCCGACGGAAGACCCGTTGCCGCGTTTCTGGTCCTCGATCCAACGGTCCTCGACAGGAAAGCCAACGCGTGGGCAAGTTGGAAAGACTCCACGCCATTTAAGGCTGATCCGGCGTACCAGATTCAAACGCATCTCGAAGAACCGGCAGGCGACACGCGACGAAATGCCTTGCGCTACATCCTGTTACACGAGTTAGGTCACTTCGTTGGTATGGATCCGGCCGTGCATACGAGTTGGTCGCACGAGCCCTCTGCCGAGGCACTGACAAAGGCGCGCTTCGCGTCGCTGTCCTGGGTGTTCGAAAACGGCGACTATGTCAGCCGGTTCGACACTGACTTCGTTCTCCGGCCGAAAATCGTGTTCTATGGAGGTGACGACTCGAAGCTGCCGATAAGCGATGCGGAGGCAATCCTTCGTGCGCTGTCGAAAACCGATTTTCCGACGCCTTACGCGGCAACCAGTAACGCCGATGACTTCGCCGAGTCTCTGGCGAATTATGTCCATGTCGTCATGGACCGCCAGCCGTACTGGGTTGAAGTGAGCAAGAACGGCGAGCCGCTGTATCGACTGGAAAGTTGCTGGGGCACAGCGCGCTGCGCCGCGAAAGAAAAGTATCTCTCCGAACTGTTGGCTGCGCCTGAATAGCGTTGAGTCAGCGGGTTGAAAACCCGGGAAAATGGCGCCCTCGACACGATTCGAACGTGTGACCTATCGCTTAGGAGGCGATTGCTCTATCCAGCTGAGCTACGAGGGCGTTGGAGCGAGGGGCAGATTTTAGCCGAAATCCCGTAGCAGTTCATCGGTAATAACCGGTTTACGCCAGCCCAGGAAACGTTCCGGGAGCTCTCTTCCGTCCGAAAGCGCCCGGATCAGCCTTTCCAGTTCCCGCCGGGAGGCCAGCAAGGCCGGGTCAATGGCGAGTTCCGCCGAGCGTGACTGGATCGTCTTGCGCATGATCTTCAGTTGCTTTTGCTGCCCACGGGTCAGCGGCTCGGCTTTCGCCACGCGCGTTTTGTCGGCAGCTGCCTCGGAAAGAAGAGCAAGCCACTTCTTCGAATAGCGGGAGACGGCAACCGGGTGGAGGCCTTCGATGCTGGCTACCTCCTTTTCCGTTGACGGCCGTTGACGCGCCATGTCCAGCAGGGCGGCATCGGACACGACGAAACCGCGCGCGCGATTCCGGTCGATCGCGGTGTGCTCACGCCAGCGGGCGAGGTATTTCAGCGCCCTGAGCGTTTCGTCGTCCATACTTCCGGTGCGGGGGAAACGGAAATAAACGGTATCCGGGTCCACGGGCCTTTGCGCGTTACGCTGCATGCGGGCCACGTCTTCTTCCAGCCAGGACCAGCGTCCGGCTTCCACCAGCCGTTTCCGCAGCTGTCTCAGCATTTCCGGCAGAAGCACCACGTCCAGGGCGGCATAGCGAAGCTGGCGATCGTGCAACGGGCGCTTGCACCAGTTCGAGCGCGTCTGGTCTTTGGCGATGTCAACGTCAAACAGCCACTTCACGGCATGGTGATAGCCGAGCTGGAGCGGTTGCCCCAGCATGGCGCAGGCGATCTGGATGTCCACCAGCGGATCGGGGATGACGCCCACGGCGTGCAGCATCACTTCGAGGTCCTCCGAACCACTGTGCAGCAGCTTGATGCTGCCGGGATTTGCGAGCATCCGGGCCAGCGCTTCGAACTCCGGCACGGCGATGGGGTCGAAGAGCCAGGCCGTTTCGCCGTCGGAAATCTGGACCAGGCCGAGGTCGGCCCGATAGGTCCGTTCCCTGACGAACTCGGTGTCGATACCCAGAATCTCCCGTTGTTCCCAGATTTGCCCTGCTTTTTCCAGTTGTGCGGGAGATTGGAGCAGGATAGGATGCTCAGCGGCCGCAAAGGCTTTGTTTATCGTTTTTATTGACATAAGAATAATGGTTCAGGGTACTGGGTTGCGAATGCTAAAGGCAAGAGAATGGACATGCATTCTTGTTCTGGCCGCCGTGATGCAGCCGGGAGTGGTCCCGTATGCCCAGGAGCAGGACCCTGAGCGGCCGTCGCGTCAGCGGGAACGGCTCGGTGACGAGCCGCTGGACAGAGAACTGGAACTGCAGCTGACGGTTCCCAGGCAGGAGGTCGTCGCCCCGCCGCCGCAGCCAAAAGTAGACGAAGCCGAAGAACGTCGCAAGAATCTCGAGAGCCGCCTTTCCGCGGGGCATGCGGCCCTGCAGGCCGGACGGATCGATGAGCCGGTCAATGATTGCGCCTGGTCCCATTTCCAGGTGGCGCTGGACATCGACCCAGAGAGCGCCGAAGCGCTGCAGGGACTCGAGTTGGTGCAGGAAGCCATGGTGGCGCGCGCCGTCGGCGTGGCGAAAGGCCTGGATTTCGAGCTGGCGGAGCGGATCCTTGAAGATGCCACCCTGGTTACGGATTCGAGTGTTCGGATCGACGTGGCGCGGACGGAGATCGCGGAATTCCGGTCGACTTACGCAACGGAACTGGAAGCGAGGGCCGTCGAGGCGATGGACGCGGGAGATTTCTCACGGGCCGAGCGAGTGCTGATCGAAATGATCGCGCTCGGCGGGGCGGACACAACGGTCAGCCAGTTGAGAAGGCGGCTGCAGGAGGCCAGGGTCTACGGCGGCTTCATGCCCGGCCAGATCATTCGAGACCAATTCATCAATCGCAGCCAGTGGACCCCGGAATCAGTGATCATCCTGGCAGGCAGCTACATGATGGGATCCTCGGCCAACGAAGAAGGACGCGTAGACAACGAAGGACCCCGGCACCGCGTCACTTTCCGGCGCGGTTTCGCGATCGGGAAGACCGAGGTCACCGTGGGGCAATTCCGGGAATTCGTGGAAGCAACGCGCTACCGGACCGATGCAGAGAGGCAGGGCGAATCGACGATCTACAACCATTCTTCCGGCCGGTTGACGAAACGCGAGGACGTCACCTGGGAGTTGAACTACGAAGCGCATAAGGCGAAAGACGACGAACCCGTCGTCCACGTGTCCTGGAAAGACGCCAACGCCTACGTCAAATGGCTCGCAAAAGGGACCGGTAAACCGTACCGGCTGCCTACCGAGGCGGAGTTCGAATACGCCATGCGCGCCGGGCGCAATACCCTGTACTGGTGGGGGGACGGGGCGCCGGAGAGCGTCGTTGAAAACCTGACCGGAGAGCACGACGTGTCACGCGGGCGCCGTCAATGGGCCACGTTTTTCCCGGACTACGAAGACAAATACTGGGGCCCGGCGCCGGCTGCTTCGTTCGAAGCCAACCCCTTCGGCCTGTATGACATGTCGGGCAACGTCGCCGAGTGGGTCGAGGACTGCTGGCACGATACGTATATGCGCGCCCCGGTGGACGGCACAGCCTGGTTGAATCCGGGCTGCAAGCTGCGGACGGTCCGCGGCGGCTATTGGGCCAGTTCCCCGGAACAGGCGCGCTCGGCCTTCCGCCTTTCGGCCCAGGCAGACCGGCGCGACGCCCGAATCGGATTCCGGATTGCCCGGGACCTGTGAGCGGGGATCATTCCCCGAGGTCCACCCTCCCTTCACCTGCCACTGCATTGAGTATCTGCGCCAGCCTGACGGCTGCTTTCTGCCACTGTTGCCTGACAATCAGCCAGCTCTGATCGGCGAACGGCTCGTCGATCACCGGACCAGGCGGATAAGCCGAGGCGCCCGCCAGGGCGTGTGATTCGTCCGTCCAGCAGGCGATTTCCGCCGGACTCCAGTTGTCGGGAGCGACGGTCCATTCCGGTGCGGGATACGGGCGCTCCCAGGCGTCCCCGGCGCCCAGTCTTTCTCGTATCACGACGCCATCCCAGAATTCGTGAAGGTCGTAGGGCCGATCCCGGTATTCGATATCCACCAGATTGGCGCCGCGATCGTCGGCATAACCGGCGTGCAGCGGCTGGTGCAGGTCGCCGACCAGGTGGCAAAGCCAGGCCAGGGCCTGCCAGCGGCGTTCGGCGCCGAGATCGGTCCGGCTCAGTTCGTTTGCATACTTCGCGATGGCCTCGGTCACGCACAGGCCGTCGGTGCAGTCACG
>CAJIBJ010000139.1_pt1 | contig 20741 bp, 11 predicted proteins | sample 9199331 | NCBI WGS metagenome assembly CAJIBJ01 (sample SAMEA7708300, study PRJEB35096) | sediment metagenome | biome: marine neritic benthic zone biome [ENVO:01000025]; feature: sediment [ENVO:00002007]; material: shallow marine sediment [ENVO:03000034] sea grass bed [ENVO_01000059] ... | reverse complement strand
GGTCCAGCGAGACCATGCTGAAGCGATCTTCGCGCGGGCCGGCCTGGACCTGGACGAGATGTATGAAAAAGCGAAGCAGCCCGGGTTCACCGCCGTGCCGATGGGGCTGAGCGCCTCCGCCGAAATCGCCAACCAGGTGGAGACGATCAATTCGAAGAACGTGGCGGCCATGCTGAAAGGCAGCGAAGCGCCGGATGAAATCTTCATCTACATGGCGCACTGGGACCACCTGGGCACCGATCCAAAGCTGGAGGGGGACAACATCTACAACGGCGCGCTGGACAACGCCAGCGGGACGGCGGCGCTGATGGAGATCGCCGGCGCCTATGCCGCCCTGCCTCAGCCGCCCCGCCGCAGCGTATTGTTCCTGTCCGTGACCGCCGAGGAACAGGGCCTGCTCGGCTCACTGTACTACGCGGCGCATCCGCTTTACCCACTGGAAAATACCGTGGGTGGATTGAACATGGACGGCATGAATACGGTCGGCTCGACCCGTGACATCACGGTGGTCGGACTGGGCATGAGCGACCTGGACGACTACCTCGCCGCAGCGGCAGCTGCCCAGGAACGCGTGGTCGAAGGAGACCGGGAAGCCGAAAAGGGCTACTACTACCGCTCCGACCACTTCGAACTCGCCAAGAAAGGCGTGCCGATGCTTTACCCCTCAGGCGGTTACGACAACCGGGAGAAAGGCGTTGCCTACGGGCTGGAGAAGTCCCTGGAATACACCCGCGACCATTACCACCGGGTCTCCGACGAATATGACCTGAGCTGGGACGTCGCCGGCGCAATGGAAGACATGGAAATGTACTTCAAGACCGGCCTGGACGTGGCCAACGGCGACGACTGGCCGAACTGGAAAGAAGGGACCGAATTCCGGGCTGCACGGGATGCCCAGCGCCAGAGCCCCTGACCAGGCAACGGCCGGGCCGTGAAACCCTTCCACGATGACACCGGAGCCCTGTGGCGCGCGGCCGGTCAAGCGCCGCCCGCGCCGAGCGGCGCCGCAGAGCCGGGCCCGGATCGGGCCTGGCTGCTCAAGACCGAATCCCGCGTGCGTATTCTCCTGTCGCGCCCGGGAGCCGACGGTGTTCGCGCCGTCAGCAAGGTTTACCGGACGCCGCCCCGTCTGGCCTGGCGGACCCTGTTCATGACCTCGCGCGCGAAGCGCGAATACCACAACCTGGTTTACGCCTTCAGCAAGGGACTGCCCGTGGTGCAGCCGCTGGGCTGGAGCGACACGCGGCGCCTGGGTTGCGTCCGCTACAACCAGCTGACGATGGCCTGGATGCCCGGTCTGAACCTGATCGAATACATGAAGCAGCCGGGCATCGCAGACGACGTCCGGGATGCCGTCATCACCCGAACCGGAGAACTGCTGGCCGACATGCACAAAGCCGGGATCGCCTGGGGCACCGCGCTGCCCCGCAACGTGATGGTCGGCCCGTCGGATTCGGGCGATGACATGCCCCGCGTGGCCGCATTCGACCTCCCCTACGCATTCTGCACGGGGCCGGGACCTGACCGGCAGCCGCAGCGCCCTGATCGACCTGTGGTGGATGGCGGACGACTGGCTGACCCGGGAGGGTTTCGACGAACGTCTGCTCGACCTGCTCTATTCAGCCTACGAGGGAACCGGCGGCGACCCGCGGGCGCTTCGCCGCCGCGTCGAAGTGATCAGCCGGACGCAGCGGCGCCTTCATCGGTTCGGCCTGCGGATCGCCCAGGCGTTCCGGCTGAACCGGGTCAGATAGTCTGAAAAGAGACCCGCTGCCTCAGTACTTTCCGAATATCAGCAGCTTCACGGCTTCCCATTCGCTCAGCTTTCGGGATTTCCGCAGCAGGGGAGCCAGCCAGGTCTCCACTTCGCCCGGCGCATAGAGCGGGCGTTGCTGTCCGCCGAGCAGCGGCAGGGTATATCTCTGGAACACGATCAGGCGATCGGTATAGGTAAGCTGCGACGGGTCGGCGGCGAGCTCGCGGCCGTTTTCCAGCCGGATATAAAGGCACTTGCCGTCGGTGCCCAGCCTGCGTTTCATGGCGCGCGTCGAAAAACGGAGTATCGGGATCATCAGCACGAGCAACAGCCCCGCCAGCAGCATGATCATCCCCAGCTCTTTAAGCTTCAAGGCCAGTTCGCCGTCCGGCTCCGGTCCCGCCTGACTCCGGACCCAGGCATAAATGGCCAGGCCACCGACCGCCATCAGGACGAACATGACGAAACCCAGTCCTTCCAGCCATTTCAGCGAACGCTCGACTTTCGGATCGCGTTCCAGCCAGTGGATGCCCCTGACCCTTGGGACTTCCGAAGGCGCGCTGGCCCAGTCGAACGGAGGCCGCGGCCGTGTCCATCGCTTCTTTCGGGGCGTGGCGAGAACCGCGGCGGTCAGCATCGCGATGGCGCTGAGAATGATCACTGCCAGGGATGCGTGACCGAGCCGGTCGAAGTGCGAACGCCGCTCTCTCAAGCGATTCAGGTTCCCGTTAAACACCTCGTCCCCGAACCCGGATACCGCCATCGTTTCCGCATCGATCCGGTAGACCGCGAAGCGCTCGAGGTCGGTCACCAGCAGCGCGTCGCCGAGCGCCACGATGTCGGTGGCCCAGGCGCCCTCCGGCAAGTCGACCCGACCCTGTGCGCCCTCCAGGCGATCGTACACCAGCAGATCGGAATAAGGCTCGGAAAACTTGGCCGTCTGGGTGACCCACCAGCGGCCGTCCGCACCCCGCGCCAGCATCATCGGAAAGTGCCGCTCGCCCACCGTAAACCGGTTGACCGCGGAATGCCGCCGGCCCGGCAGCCAGGCGCCGTCATCGGCAGGCAGCAGTTCGACGATCCGGCGGTGGTCCGTGTCCGCCACCCAGAGCAGCCCGTCCTCGCCGAACGCCAGGTCGTTCGGCCCGGCCAGGACCCCCCGCGGCAAAAGTTGCCGAGGTTCGTTTTCTCCCGCGTCAAGCCTCCACAACATGTCGCCACGCGAATCCGTCATGAGCAGCGAACCCGGCTCACGGCCGGGCAGGACCTTGATCTGACGTTCAACCAGTTCCGCGGGGAGCACGGCGAGCAGACGGCAGTCCCAGGAATCCACGTCGCAGGACCTGACCCGGGCCGGCCGTTGCTCCGCGATCAGCAAACGGCCTTCTTCAGTGACCCGCAGGTCGATGGGATCGTCGGTGAGACCCGTGCGATCCGCTCCCGCAACGCCAAGCAGCTCGCCGCCGTGGTTCAGCCGGTAAATTTCCCCCGATGCAAACAGGAAAACATCCTGGGCGTTCGCCGCGATGTGGGTCGGTCCGGCGTAATCATAGGCTTTCTCACTGAGCCAGAACCGGGCGCCCAGCCCCACCAGCAACAAGAGCATGAACACCACCGCGAGGGTGGTCATGAGCGGGTTGTTTCTTTCGCTTTCTGCTTTCATTGCCCCCGATGGCGCCGACAGAATGGTTCATGTGCCGGGCGGATTTTTTTTGCACATTCCAGAGGATAGCGTAGAATCTGCCGAATGTGCGTATCAAATAAGAAAACCATAAGCACTTTCACAATCGTTCCCCTGGTGCTGCTTGGCGCCACCCTTGCCAACAACGCGTTCGCCGGCGCGAAGCCCGAAGAAGTGTCCCGGTTGTCGGGAGACCTCACTCCGATCGGCGCCGAACGCGGTGCGAACGAGACAGGCTCGATTCCTGAGTGGAGCGGTGGTATCACCGAGCCGCCGCAGGGGTATCGGCCCGGCGACCATCACCCCGACCCATTCGCTGGCGAGGAACCCCTGTTCCGGATCAACGCCGGAAACCTGGGCGAACACCGTGAAATGCTTACCGCCGGCCAGGTCGCGGTACTGGAACAGTACCCCGAACTTTATTTCAACGTATACCCGAGCCACCGCACGGTCGCCTATCCGCAACGCGTCTACGACATGACCGCGAAAAACGCGGCCAGCGGCTCACTCTCGGAGAACGGAAACGCTGTCGTCGATGTCTCCGAAGGCTTCCCCTTCCCCTTCCCGGAGAACGGGCAGGAACTGATCTGGAATCACCGCCTTCGCTACAAGGGATCCAGCAGCGTGCGCCACATCAAGATGGTCGCCCCGACGACGAGCGGCGCCTTCAACGAAGTTACCATGACCGTGACGACGACAAATCCCTATTACCAGGAGGGCGCGACGCTGGACAGCATCGACAATCACCTCCTGATGTTCCAGCGTGAAGTGACCACGCCGCCCCGCCTGGCCGGTGCCGTCCTGCTGGTCAACGAGTCACTCAATCAGGTCGAGCAACCCCGCAAGGCCTGGGTGTACAGCCCTGGCCAGCGCCGCGTGATCCGCGCGCCGAACGTGGCCTACGACAGCCCTTCGAGCGCCACCGAGGGTCTGCACGTCAGCGACATGACCGACCTGTTCAACGGGGCGCTGGACCGTTTCAGCTGGGAACTGGTCGGCAAGCGTGAGATGTACGTACCCTACAACGCGTATCGAATCCACAGCGATGACCTCGATTACAAGGATCTCGTCCGTTCAGGCTATATGGATCCCTCGCAGTTGCGTTACGAACTGCACCGGGTTTGGGTGGTCGAGGCAAGGCTTCGCGAGGGTTACCGGCACATCAATTCACGCCGTACGTTCTACCTGGACGAAGACAGTTACCAGGTACTGATGGTCGACCATTACGACGATAAGGGCAAACTGTGGCGGTATTCCGAGGCCCACCCGATCAATTTCTACGACGCCCTGGTTTTCTGGAGCACGCTCGAAATGCACTACGATCTGAAGCAGAAAAGGTTCGCGGCATTTCGTATGGATCCCGGCAAACCCATCCCCCCGTTCAACACCAAGATGAAGGCGGGTGAATTCACCCCGCAGGCGCTCCGGCGCAAAGGCAGGCGATGAGCCTGATTGCGACCAGGGGAACGCGGGGAAACGGGAGCAGGTCATAAGCAAGGGTTCTCAAAAACTCGTTTCGTTTTTCAGGGAAATGTGGCGCCGGCGCGTGCTGCAGGTCGCGATACCCTATGGCATCGGCGGATGGTTGCTGGTCCAGGTGGCCGAAATCGTGCTGGATGCTTTCGAGGCGCCTCCCTGGGTCATGCAGGGCCTGCTCGTCATCCTGCTGCTGGGGTTCCCGGTTGCAGTCGTTCTGGCCTGGATTTTCGATATTACACCCGACCACCACGTGGTCCGGACCGGCCGGTGGGCAGACCAGGACGATCAGGCTGAGGAGGCCGAAGAAGAACCCGAACCGGAACCTGTTCCCGCCATGTCGCTGGAAATGGGTGACTCCGAACGGCGGCAGGTCACTATTCTCAATGCCGAATTCCAAATCAGTCATGGCGACGACCCCGAGGTGGATCCGGAACAGCTTCGCGACTACATCGCCGCCCTGGGGTCGGTGAATGCCGAGCTGGCTGAACGTTACGATGCCTATCCACTTCCCAGCGGAAGCGAGGAGCTGAACCTGGTGTTCGGTTATCCCCACGCCCGCGAGGACGATGCCCGCCGGGCTGTAGCGACCGCACTGACGCTGATCAACGAAATCGTGAGCGTGCCCGAAGCGGGCCCCGGAGCGGAAGATCCCGGATTCACCGTGCGGGTAGGTGTTTCCACCGGTCTCGTCGTCGTCGAGGAGCCAGGCTCCGAGGACGGCGAAGTTACGATCATCGGCCAGGCGCCGCGCATGGCTTCCTGGCTGCGGGGCCTGGCGGCCCCTGAGTCCGCCATCATCGGGCCGCATACCCGCAAACTGGTGACGAACCATTTCGAGCTCGAGACGGCCGGGGTTCATGCGCAAACCCAGTTTGGAAATGATATCGAGGTCTTCCGGGTGGACGCAGCCGTTTCACTGGACGGTTCCTTCCAGCAGACCCTGGCCCTGAAAGGCCGCATTGATGAGACCCGCCTGCTGCAGGACCGTTGGGAGAATGTGCTCGACGGAGGCGGGCAGTTCATCGTCCTCCAGGGCGAACCAGGCATCGGAAAATCCAGCCTGCTGACATCCTTTGTACAACACGTTCACGAAAGCGGCGATATCACGTTCGTGCCGTGCCTGTGCTCACCTTACGAACGCAATATCCCCCTCGCACCCGTCATCCGGGCGCTGAAGGATTCCATCCTGGAACTGTCTGACCAGGATTCGCCGGAATCCTCGTTCCAGAAACTGATGTCCTGGGTCGAGGAACAGCCCGTGGAAGCCGACGAGGCGGTTCCGCTTCTGGCGGGCTTCCTCTCGCTGGACACCGGAGGGCAATTCCAGCCTCCCAGCGGATCGGCGCAGATAGTTCGAATGCAAACCATGGAGCTTTTGCTCGACCTTCTCAGCCTGGCCGGCGCAAGGGAACCGGCCTTGCTGGTCGTTGAAGACCTGCACTGGGCGGATCCTTCCACTCTTGAAATGATACATATGCTGGTCGACCGGGGGCCTGCGGAGGGTCTGTTCGTGCTGTTTTCGACCCGCCCCGGACTGGAAGCGGACTGGATCAAGCGTTCCTATGTACTGGTGCAGGAGCTTCTGCCGCTGGCGCGGCGCTCAGCGCGGGAACTGGTGGAAAGCACGGCCAGCGGAATCGAACTTCCGGCAAACCTGGTCGAGCGCATCATCAAGGAGACCGATGGCAACCCCCTCTTCATCCAGGAACTGACCCTTGCCATCCTGGAATCCGACGCCTGGAGGGAATCACAGGCCGCCGGGAGCGCCGAGGAGATGACCTGGCTGGAAATTCCGGCCACGCTGCAGGATTCCCTGACCGCAAGAATCGACAACCTCAATGACGCCAAGGCTCTGCTCCAGTTGTGCTCGGTGCTGGGCCGCGAATTCCGTTACGATCTGCTCCGCAGTGTCAGCGGCACCGAGAACGAGTCTGCGCTCAAGAAGGAACTGGCTGAAATCGTGTCTGCGGAACTGCTCTACCAGCGCGGCGTATTGAAAAACCTGACCTACACCTTCAAGCACATCCTTATCCAGGAAACCGCCTACCATTCCCTGCTGAAATCCAAGCGCCGGGAGCTGCATGAGCGCACCGCGGGGATCCTTGAACGGGAAAGCCCGGATATCGCGAAGCGCCAGCCGGCCCTGCTGGCATTCCACTATTCCGAGGCCCGGAATCTCGAGAAAGCGATTCCCTTCTGGACCCTGGCTAGCCGGAAATCGCTGGCCGGTTACGCCAACCAGGAAGCGATCGAACAGTCGAGGCAGGGCATCAAGTTGCTGGAAAAATTACCGGACTCGCCGGAACGGGCAGCCCAGGAACTGCCGCTGCAAAGCATCCGTGGAACGGCTCTTCTCTCGACCCGCGGATACGTGGACCCGAGCGTGCGCGAGGCTTACACACGGGCCCAGCAGCTCTGCGAACAGATCGGTGACGCCCCGCAACTGTTCCAGGTGGCGGTCGGTTTGTGGATGTACCACATCATTGCCGGCAACCTGCACGAAGCCCACGATCTCAGCCAGCGCCTGCTGCGCATCGCCGAGACCACGGACAATCCGGCACAGGACCTCCAGGCGCGTTACTGCCAGGGCTTCGTTCACTATTACCAGGCGGATTTCCTGGCCGCGAAATCACACCTGGAAACGGCGCTCGAAAGCGAGGTTCCGGACTGCGACTATGCCGCCCAGTCCGCTTCCGGCGACGATACGAGAATTCACGTCAGGGTTGTGCTGGCCCTGGTCAACTGGCACCTGGGATTTTCAAAGACCGGGGCGCGTTTGCTCAAGGAGGCGAATGCCATCGCCCGCTCTGCCGGCCATCCCTATGGAATGGCGTTCGCCGCGTTGTACGGCGCCTGGTTCCACCAGATGCGCAACGACCCCGTGGAAACGCTCAAGCATGCGTCCGAGGGCGCCCGCATCGCCGAAGAGAAGGGTTTTCGCTTTTTCCTGCCTCTGTTGGGCTACATGCGGGCCTGGTCGGGGAACCGGGAGGCTGGCGCCGCAAGCCGGCCGCTCCAGGCTGAAGGCGTGGAGCAGATGAAAACCGGGCTGGATTTCTACCGCGGCGTGGGTGCGGGAGCCGCCGTTACCTACCTGTCCTTCAAGCTCGCCGAAGACTTCATCGCGCTGGGCCGGAACGAGCCGGCGTCAGTCGAACTGGAGGCGGCCTGGCAGGTTCTGCAAACGACCGGGGAAGACTTTTTCGAACCGGAATATCACCGCCTTCAGGGCCGCATCGATCTGGCCGGATTCCACAATTCAGGGGAAGCCGAGCGGCTGGATGCAGCCAGTAAGAAATTCGGCGCGGCGCTCACGGCGGCCCGCAGAATGGAGTCCAAGGCGCTTGAATTGCGCGCGGCCAATGATCTTGCCGAAGTCCTCGTGCTTCAGGATAATGGCGCGGAAGCGGCGCGCCTGCTGGACGGCATCCTTCGGCGGTTCGACGAAACGGACGGCGCAGAAGATTTCACTCGCGCCCGCGCAACACTGAAGAAACTGAAATAACGATAACGATAATAGCGAGCCGTATGAGCCGGACGAAAAAAAGAGTACTGATCGTCAATTGCTACTTCCCCGAGATGCGCGAGCCCATCAAGCGGCGCAACGAGGTGCCCGATGCCCTGGCTCCGGTGCTGCTGGGCGGTTTCTTCGCGCAGGAACGCTGCGAAGTCAAACTCTACAACGAAGTGAATTCCGGCTTCATCGAGGTATTCAGCCCCGAATTGCTGAGCTGGCCGGACATGATCGTCATGACCGGGCTGACCGCCACCTTCGACCGCCTGCTCCACCTTTCCGCTTACGCCAAAACCGCCAATCCAAAGGTCATCACGGTGGCCGGCGGACATGCCGTGCGTTGCCTGCCAGCCTATTCGGAACGCTTCTTCGACTACAGCTGCACCGGCGACGTGGAACAGATCCGGGATGTGATCCGCGAAGCTTTCGGAGCCGACTGCCTCAGCCGGGAATTCCGGCCACGCTATGACCTGGCGTACTGGATCAAGCGCCTGGGCTATGCCGAATCGACCCGCAACTGCAATTTCAAATGCAGTTTCTGTTCGCTGACCGGCGTCGGACGCAAGTACGAAGCCCAGAGCCTCGACTACCTCGAGGACCAGATGGAAGCCATGGGCAAGCGGCCCATCTTCTTTTTCAACGACAACCAGTTGCTGGGCGATGGCAAGGAGAGCTTCCGGAGCCGTATCGAGCGCGTGCAGAAGCGGCGCGAGTCAGGACAGTTCAAGTACTGGAGCGGATTCGTCACCGACACGTTTTTCTGGGACGAGGACAACATCCGCCTGGCTCGCGAAACAGGCTGCCTGTCGGTCTTCGTCGGCGTCGAGTCATTCGACGACGGCATGTGGCTGAAAAGCGTCAACAAGCAGCAGAACAGCCGGATGAACCAGGTGGACCTGATCCGGCGCTGCGTCGAGGGCGGTATCGTATTCCAATACGGGCTGGTCTACGACCCGACCATCCAGAGCCTGGAGTCGATGTATCACCAGCTCGACCTGATCTGCGACCACTCCGAGATACCGGCGCCCAATTTCATTTTCACGGCCATCCCCTTTCCGGGTACGCCCTTCTTCCAGGACCGGTTCGAAAAGGGCCTTATCCTGCCCAACACGAAAATGCGCGACCTGGAAGGATCGACGCTGAGCCTCAAGCCGATGGACCCGGTGGACGACGTCGTGCATTTCATACGCAACGGCCGCAACTTCCGCGGCTACCGCGCCCGTTTCCTGAAGCACCAGGCGAAGTTCCTCTGGCGTTATCGGCACACGCTGGGCCGGGACCATATCCTACTGTCCTCGTTGACCGCGGCGGCCATCCTGGCGCCCGGCAGTTTTTCCAGCCCGGGCGCGATATTCATCCGCAAGGGGCAGCGCACCAACGTGAGCACCACCGAACGGCTGGACTCGATCTACACGCCGCGGCTGCCGGTGGATTCCCGTTTCGAGTCCTGGTTCGAACCCACCCGGATCACCGAAGCGAACGGAGAACTCAACCCGCTGATCGAAGAGGATGCGCTGGCCACCCGTTACAAGCGCCAGTCCAGGCAGATCCTGGAGGTGAAAAGCGCATGAACGCCCGGATTCCGATCCGCCCGTATACGCGCAGCCGCTCCCAGCGGATCCGCACCGGCGCTCTGATCCTGCTGATCCACCTGCTTCCCATTGGAGTGATCATTGCCGGAACGACGCGCCTGGACTGGCTCCTGTTCGCGGCCATCTACCCGTTTCAGGCCATCGGCGTGGGGGTTTGCCTGCACCGTTACTTCGGCCACAACGCCTTCAAGACCAGCCGCGGGTTCCAGTTCGTGTTGGCCCTGTTCTGCGCCAGCACGTTCGGCGACCCGATCCGCTTCGCCGGCAAGCATCGCCTGCATCACCTGTACAGCGACCGCGAGAACGATACCCATTCACCGCGGCAGGGATTCTGGTTCAGCTGGTTCGGCAGCCACATCGACAGCCGCTACACCGACGAGGAAATCTGCGCCCAGGCGCAGAGCCTGACCCGTTACCCTGAATTGATGTGGCTGCACCGCCACTCGCTGACGCCCGGCTTGATCCTGTGCCTCATCACTTTCCTGATCGGCGGGTTCTCTGGCATGGCCATCGGGGTACTGCTGGGTGCGGCTCTGCTGTTGCACCAGAGTTCGGCGGTCAATTACATCTGCCACCGCTTCGGCCGACGCCGCTTCGACACCGACGACCAGTCAACCAACCATTTGCTGGTTTCCTTGCTGGTGTTCGGCGAAGGCTGGCACAACAACCACCATCGCTATCCGGTATCCGCCCGGGCCGGTTTCCGCTGGTGGGAAATCGACATGTTCTACTGGGTGATTTGCCTTTTCGAGGCTCTGGGTCTGGTGTGGGACGTCCGGCGGCCGCCGAAAGAATTGCGCCAGGCCCCGCTGCTTCCCGGCCGGGCCTGATTCCTTAACACTAAACCCGCATATTGCGCCAGCATCCCGACCCTGGCTGGTTCAGCTACATCTGGACTTGGGCTTCCTTCAACCCGTAGCTGCTGCTACGGATCTCAGTCCAGCCCGGTGCCCAGCCGCACCTGACCTCCGCCATCATCCGGGATGCCGGCGCAATATGCGGGTTAGCCCCGCATCGCCTCGGCCTGGACATTCAGCTCGGGCAGCCTGCTTCTGCGCATCCGGTCCCTGAGCAAGGAAAGCGGATCATCCACCAGTTTCTTCCATTCCACCAGGGCTTGCTCGAACACGTCCCCGGTACCCGGATCCATCCATTCGCCGCCCTCCCGGCATTCTTCCCAGAGATGCCGCATCAGGTTGTAAGCGAATGTCGCCTGGCCCGCGACCACCAGGTAATCGAGGTCGTTCAGCGTATCGTCCTCATCCCGGTCTATCCAGAGCTTGGTTGCCATCGTGGATGCCTTGCCGATGATCCCTGACAGTTCCCGGGGTGGTGGCCAGGCGCCCCGGGACTTCAGCATGCGGTGGAATTCGTCGTCCAGGTCGGTCTCCACCTGCAGGGTGAAGATCTCGTTGTCCAGCACCCGGCTTTTCAGATCCTCACGGCTGTAGGTCACCGCGTAACCCAGGCCCCGGATGCGATTCATATAGATTTTCGAAGTCAGAGCCGATACCGACCCGCCGCGCAGGGCGCCCATCTGGATCAGGTCGCCCAGCCGAAGCCTGTCGATGTAGCGGCCGGGTTTTTTCTTCCAGTGCGGGATGACCTTGGTGAGGTGCTCGATGGCTCGGGCCTTGTTGACCTTGATCAGCACCAGTCCGGCGAAGGTGAGCAGGATCAGGAACAGGGGGATCAGGAGGTGGAGGACGATGAATCCCTTCATTCCCAGCAGCAGGTCGGCACTGGTGTTGATCATGCCGTGGTAGAGGTCCCAGGCCGTCAGGGCCGCGCTGCCTGTCAGGAGCGCCAGTACGACCGTGGCCGTCCGGCTCAATTGCCCGAGAGTGATCCTGCCCAGCCAGTTGTTGGCCCTGCGGGCGTGCCGGGACAGCCGGCCGGTCGGCTCCGGGTTGCCGCCCTGGGTCAACGTGACCTTGGGATAGATGGAGGCCTCGCGAACCGGTGTGTCGGAGATGATCAGCAAATCCAGGTCCGAGGAGTCCACGTCTACCGTCTTGTGCTCGGCGCCCGGCACGACCCGGCCCGACATCCAGTTCGCCCATTCCTTGGGACCCGGAGGATCACCGCGGCCGCTGAGGGAGAATCCGCATTCGGGGCTTTCGGCGTGCTTGATGCCCTCCTTGCGGCGGTTCAGCGCGTTCAGCGTGCTGGTCACGCCCTGGTTGTCGTACACGCCGCCGTCCATCAGGGCGAACGACGGAAGACCCGTGTCGCTGTTGCGCTCCAATGCCCGGTTGATGTCCTGGCAGGTGGGCCGTACAGGCGGCTTGTGACGCCGGCCCCACTTGCCATCGTCGGGCCAATGGAAGTCGTCCGGGAAAAACAGGGGCTCCATACCCACCGGGATGCAGGAGGACGCCGCCATGATGTCGGCGATGCGTATCTGGCTCGCGTGTTTGTGGCACAAGGCGATGTTGCGGTTGCCGATCAGGCAGCGATAGGCGCTGATCTGGAAGCGGAAGGCTGTGCCGGTCTTGAACTCCGTGGCATTGAAAATGACTTCTTCGAGGTGGCCTTGCCTCGGCTCCTTCATCAGGATATCGAAAGTCAGCCGGCCGTCTTCAGCATACTCCCCGAAGTACGGCCTGAAGTAGAAGTCCTCGTGGATGTTGGCCATCGCCGTGATCATGTCCCGGCGGCCGGATGGAGAAGGCGGTTCCTTTGCCACGATCCGCGACATCATTTCTTCAAGGACGTTTAGCTGTGGCAGAAAATCGTAGTAATCGTCGAAGAAATCCTGGAAGGACCGTCCCACGGCCTGGGTCAGCGCATAGCCGATACCCAGCATGCTGCCGCCGGATACGGAAGAGAGAATCTGTACTTTTTCCAGCAATCCCAGCCGCTGGAGCATGCTCATCGTGCCGAGATGGAAGCCGATGGCGCGCACGCCGCCGCCGGACAGGGAAAGGGCCAGGCGGTCCAGCCGTCCCGAGAATTTATTATTGTTTTTCACTGACATCAGCTCCCATGCTGGCTGGCCGCGAAATTTTGTCTAGTATAGTCTCATCGCAGTAATCTTGTAGAGGCTATATACTGGAAGTGGACAAACAATCGTAAAAACAAGAAGCTTGGGGAGAAATCATGATTGAAATCCTGCAGATCGTGGCCGGATTCGGCATCGGGTACCTGATTGCCACCTTTTCTGAATCGTTTCTTCACGCCATCGTCGGGCATGCCAGCCCGCGCGCCCGGGCCGTCTGGCACCGCTATCCAAAGCTGTTTCATTTCATGATCCAGTCCTATTACCGGCACAATTTCATCCATCACGAAGAAACGTTCAAAGAAAATTTCTACGAGATGTTCACTTCCGAGGAACACAAGGCCGAACTGGACGCCTCCATCCCCGACTGGCACCAGGAACGCATCGAGCGGGAAATGTACGGGCTGACCATCAGCCTGAAGTGTTACCTCAGTTTCAACGTGATCCTGATCCCGACGCTCCTTTTGATCTATTTCTACCTCGGCCCCTGGATGGCGGCCGGCTTTGCCCCCTGGCTGTTGCTCAAGCCGCTGTGGACACTGACCATTCACAAGCTGCTTCACCACGATCTCGAAACCGCGCGCGAGATGGCGCCATGGGGCGTCAAGTGGCTTGTGGGCACTTCGTATTACTACTGGATGATGCGCAACCACTACATGCACCACAACGAGCAGTCCACGAATTTCAACCTGATTCCGGGCGGGGACTATGCCTGGTTCAAGGTCCGCCGGGCCACCGCGAAAGAAAAAGCCGAAATGGCGCGGCTCGGTATGTACAAGTCGCCGCCGGACCTGGCGTTGGGCGGGCAGGCGGGCTGATCGCCGGCAAGCAGGCATTCGAGCGCGACCCGGCAGTTCAGCGGGCCCGATTGCGGGCTCCGTATCCATCAAGCGGCCGTATCTGGTCCGGTAATTGATCCAAGTTAGGTAACTATCCGAATTTTTCCTTTCCGGATAGGCGATTGCATTAGTGTGATAGGGATGGGTCTTGGGGCGAACCGGGTCCAGGTGTTCGTTCGGCTGAAGCCTTCAGTCGTCTTACGAGGGAGCAAAAGCAAGGACAGTCAAATAGAGTAGTCAAACTTGGGCGCCCCGATCACTTCACCGCAGTGCGACGGGCGGGGGAGCGGCAATGAAGAAGCGAATCAGGTACTTCTGGCATGAATTGCGCCGGCGCCGGGTTCTTCATTCCATCGGCCTGTACCTCGCGGGCGGCTGGGTGCTGCTGCAGATCGTCGACGTTGTGCTGATGAACGTCGGTTTTCCCGAGTCGATAATGGCGCTGTCCGCCTGGCTGGTTATCATCGGGCTCCCGATCGCCGCATTGATCAGCTGGCGCTACGACATCACCCGCGACGGCGTCAGGCGCACGCCGCCCGCATGCGATGCCGATGTAGCTGACCTTTCTCTCAAAGCAGTTGATTATTTTGCGATCCTGATGGTCACCGTATTCCTTTTTGCGGTTTCCGTCAGCCTTTCCCGGGGCCTGAATACCGATGAGCAGGAGTTGGTGGTGCGGACCGCCGAGCCCAATTCAATCGCGGTTCTTCCTTTTGAAACCATTGGAGGACAGCAGGAGGACGCTTACCTCGCGCAGGGTCTTGCGGAGGACATCCTGCACCGGCTCGCCAATGTCGAAAAGCTTCGCGTCGCATCGCGCACTGCGTCCTTCGAACTGGATACCCGCGAACTGGACATAAGCAGGATCGGGCAGAGACTGGGCGTCAGCTTCCTGCTGGAAGGCAGCGTCCGCAGAGAGGGCGATCGCCTGCGGGTGGTCGCGCAGCTGATCGACGCCGGGTCCGGCTACCATCTGTGGTCCGGCAGCTACGACCGGCGGATGGAAGACCTGTTCCGCATCTACGACGAAATATCGGAATCCGTGGCGGCGGAACTCAAGCTGACGCTGGTGGCTGATGCTGCGGCGCAGGCGATCCCGACCTCCGATATCCAGGCCTATGATTATTTTCTCCAGGCGCGCAGCATGCTTACGTCCGACACGCATGACTACGATTCATTTCGCAGGAGCACGAGCCTCGCACAGGACGATGCGGTGGCGCACAACCTGATCGTCCAGGCGCAGGGCATGCTCAAAAACTCCGGTGCCGAAGGCGCCGCCAGCGCATACCGGTTCTTCTCGCAGGCGCTGGACCGTGACCCCGGTTTCGCCGCGGCCTGGGCCGGGCAGTGCCAGGCCTTGATGGACTGGTACTTCTATCAGCCTGAATCGCGAAAAATCGAACAGGCGGAGTCCAGTTGCCGGAAGGCGCTGAAACTCGATCCCGACCTCAGTGAAGGGCGCGTGGCCCTGGGTGACCTGTATCGCAAAACCGGCTGGTTCGAGCAGTCCGTCGAGGAATACCGGGCGGCGCTGGAATCCGACCCCGGAATCGCCTCGGCATGGCTGGGACTGGGTGAAACCTATGCCGCCCAGGAGCGGGATTCCGATGCCGAGAGCGCCTACCTTCGGGCCATCGAACTGGAACCGGACGACCTGCGCAGTTATTACGCGCTCGGCGCTTTCCTGTTCTCGCACGGGCGTTATTCAGACGCCGAGAGCGTTTACAGGCGCCTTGTCGCCCATCCCAACGCGGGCGCCAGCGCCTACAACGGCCTGGGCACGGCGTACTACATGATGGAAGACTTCGGGCGCGCGGCGGAGGCCTACCGTCAGGTCATCGCAACGTCGCCGACAGCCAACGCCTATTCGAATACGGGCACCCAGTACTATTACAACGGCCAGTATGAGGATGCCGCCGTGATGTACCGCGAGGCGGTCAAACTCGCTCCCGCCAACCCGGTGTGGTGGGGAAACCTGGGTGATGCCCTGCAGCAGACGGACGGCGGTCGGGAGGCCGCGGCCGAAGCCTACCGGACGGCTGCAGGCCTGGCGGAGGAGATGATGCTGGCCAACCCGGAGGACGCGGAAAACCTGACCAACCTGGCGCATTACCACGCCCGGCTGGGAGAAGACGAACAGGCAATGGAGTACCTGAACCGGGCGCTGACCGCGGCGCCGCACGACTTCTACGCCCACTACTACGCCGCCCTGGTCCACCTGGAGGCCGGGCGGGAGCAACAGGCGATGGACGCCATCCGTCGCTCGGTGGAAATGGGATACCCAACCGCCCTGCTCCGTACCGACCCTCAATTCACGCAGTTGTACAACGACGAGCGCTTTCTCGAGCTGATCGGCGAATCGGCCGGGTAAACCACATCGGGTCGCCGTCTCTCACGGCGACCCTGGACAGAGGAGGAAACATCATGGGAAACAAGATCAGCTTCACGGACACGGAAAATGGCCCGGTCCAGGAAGACGAAGTGAACGAAAGCCAGACGGTGAAGTTTTATTGCAATGTCCCTTTCGCCATTGAATTCGAAGAGTCTTTTAACCCGGATCACTGGGAAGAAAATTTGCCGGACGGTTGGCAGCGACCGGTCGACGACCTCAGGAGATTTGAATCAAGTCCACACGGTAATGCGCACAGAATCAAGATAAAATTCAATGACTTGCCACCCGACGGTTTCAAGTATGTGGTTTTCACTGAGAATGGGCGCCTGGATCCCCGGGTGGTCCCACCCAGGTAGGCTGTTTGCCCGGGTTTAGCACGTTCCTAAAGCCCCGGGATAAACTCCGGGGCTGCAGGCTCGTTATTGTCACTCAATTGCCATCCTCGTCCTTTTCCTTGTCTTTCTTCTTCTTGCCACCGAGGAGGTCCATCAGCGCCCCGGAGGCGGCTTTTTCGAGTTGGTCACGTGACGACGTCTCTTCCGTCTCGCCATCTCCGGTCTCCGCTTCAGTTTCATCTTCCTGGGCGCCCAACCCCAGTTTGTCGAGAATCAGGTCCGTCGCCTGGCTTTTGAGGAGCGATTCCCAATCCACCGAAACCTTGGGATTTTCCAGCGAACCGGTGATTTTGAAGGGCATGCTCCTGCCACGGAGTTCGGAGCCCAGCGGATCCTGCGCGAGGTCCGGCGAGTTGTGAACCTCCGCCACCATGCCCAGGTCGACTTCCGAACGGCCCAGGTCAACCGTGCCGTTGCCCTGCACCGTGAGGAACGGCAGATCACCGATGAGTTCACGCGTGGTCACCACGCCCTCCTGCACAGAAGCGTCCAGGTTCAGCCGCGAGAAAACCGTCCGGTTCGGCTCGGGTTCCGGGGGCGGCAACCCTTTGTAGAGCGCCATGCCCCGCCGGATTTCGTACCAGATATTGATACCCTCCAGGGCGCCCTCGTTCAGCGTCAGGCCCAGGTCGCCCTGCAGGCTGTCCAGCATCTGGCTGTCGGTCCGGCCGCGGCCAGTCAGTTCTGCGTGGCCCACGGCCACGCCGGACAGAGATTCGTTCTCGACCAGGTCGGCGACCAACCGCTGGAACGTCACCCCGTCGATTTTTTCATCCAGGGTCAACCGTGGCTCGGATCCCGAGCCATCCAGAGCGATATCACCACTATAACGGCCGCCGTAGAAACCCGCCGTCAGCGGATTCAGCCGCAACTTTCCGTTGCGAATGCTGACTCCAACCTCGGCCTCGCTGAATTCCAGCCCGGCCATTCGCAGGGTTCCGGCCCTTAGCCTGCCCTGCACTTCCATCCCCTTGAGTTCTTCCTGCGGGATGGCCACCTCGTCTTCGCCGGCCGACTCGTCCGCTGGTTCCAGGTAGCGATCGAGGTCGATGCTGTCCACGGCGAGTGTGAATCCAATGTCTGGCTGTTCGAAGTTCCCCGCTTCGAGTTCCCCGGTAAAACGGCTGTCGTCGAGTTCCATCGTGAAATCAGTCAGCGCGAAACGTGTTCCGCCGCCCGAAAAATTCGCCATCATCCGCGCTCGCTGAAGTACCCCGGGATCGGCCGTTTCCGGAACAGCCTCACCCAGCTTTTCCATCACTTCAACGGGCGAAAACTCGCCGGTCCCGAACGATCCCGAGAAGACCGGATCATCCAGGATCTTTTGCCCGGAAACTGCTCCCTCGACCCGCAGTCCGGACGTTTCGGCCGTGAAGGATTCCAGTTGCAGGGTCTGGGCAGCCAGGTCCATGTCCAGCCGCGGCGCAAGCAGGCTTACCGGCGGGCCATCTTCCGAATCGAGCGAGAGTTCGAAATCGTCCAGGCGGTACTTTTCCGCCTCCAGGTCGACCGCCGCCGTAGCCGCCAGTGAAACTTCCGCGCGGCTTCCTGCGGCCACGTCCTCGACCAGGGCTTTGAGCTCCAGCGGAACGGGCTGTGCGTCTCCCAACGCCCCTGTCTGGAGGGAGAAATCACGCAGGCGGTAATGCGCACCGGCTTGCCGGTTCCGGTATTCGACGCGGGCATTCTGAATGTTCAGGCCGGCCACCCGCTTGCCTGAGAACAAATCGGAACCACTATCCTGCGAGGCGCCGGACTCCTCTTCCCCGCCGAGGTCATCCCAGTTGTTCTGCCCTTTCTCATTGACCGCCAGGGCCAGTTCCAGGCCGTCAATCGTGACTTCGTCTATCGATACCTGTTTCCTGAAAAGGGGTACCAGCGCCACGCCGACGCGGGCCTGGCCGATCCTGGCGAACGGCTGGTCCCCGAATCCGGGCGCATTACTGAGGCTGAGGTCCGCAACCTCTACCGCCAGCCACGGAAAGACCGAGAAATCCAGGTCTCCGGCAATGTCGAGCTCCCGGCCGGTCTGCTCCTGGACGCGCACGGCGATGGTCGCTTTCAGGTCTTCCTTGTCGTAAATGAGTGGGAGTAAAACAGCGGCCAGCACGAACAGCAGGATGATCAGGCCAATCAGTCCCACCAGAATTTTCAACAGACGTTTCATAGGGGGGTCTCCTTTCGATACTCCAAGCATATCACCTCGATCCCGAGGTTCCACGCCCTGGATCATATTCCGGACACGAACGCGCTGCACGGGCGGAACCGTAGCGGCAGGCTGCCTGATCAAGGTCGTAAAAGCGGCTCAAATCCGCCTTTCGAGGCCATGAAAATGATCTGAATCATGGTCAATTACGCCCTTCCGGAGCAGGCTGTAGCCAACCGAAAACCGCATGATTTTAAACTGGAAATCCTGTCCTGCGTAACGCGCATCTGACATCTTGAAGGAAGCAACCGTGAGCAGCAAAAAACGTAGCAAATCCAACGGTTCGGCAACTGATCTCAAGCTGAAGCGTCCCGAATTACTCGACTTCCTGTGGAAGGCCCAGAACGAGCACGGCTTCATCCGCTTTGAGGATATCGAGGCCTGCAGCCGCGCCCTGAACATCTCGGCCATCGAAGTCGAGGGCGTCATCTCCTTTTACCACTTTTTCCACCGGCGCCCCTCCGGCCAGTTCACCATATACCTGAACAACAGCCCGGTCTCCGAGTGCAAGGGTTTCGAGCGCGTCAAGGAGGCGTTCGAAAACGCCACCGGCGGGAAGTTCGACGGCGTCGATCCCAGCGGCCAGTGGGGCCTGTTCGAAACGGCCTGTATCGGGCTCAGCGACATGGAGCCCGCCGCCCTGATCGATTTCCATCCGTTCACCAACCTCAACAGCCTGAAGATCAAGGACATCGTGGCCCAGCTGAAGCAGGGCGCCTCGCCGGCCGAGATCTGCGACCCGGTGCCTGACCACATCCGCTCGATGCCGGACGGCGACAAGGCCATCCTGCTCCGCGACTACGATCCCGGGGTAGCGCTGGAGGCACTGCGGAACCACACGCCTGAATCCGTCCTGGAGGAAATCAAGAAATCCGACCTGCGCGGAATGGGTGGCGCCTACTTCCCCGCCGGCTTCAAATGGGAAGCCTGCCGCAATGACCCGGAATCGCCCAAGTACATCTTCTGCAATGCGGACGAGGGGGAGCCCGGCACCTTCAAGGACCGCGTGCTGATGAATTCGATGCCGGGGCTGATGCTGGAAGGCATGGCGATCGCCGGTTACGCGGTGGGCTCTTCGATCGGCACCATCTACCTGCGGGCCGAGTACCGCTGGATGCAGGACAAAATCCAGCACACCATCGACCACTTCCGCAAGATGAACCTGCTGGGCAAGAACATCTGCGGCATCGAGGGTTTCGACTTCGACATCCGGATTCAGCTCGGCGCCGGCGCCTATGTCTGCGGCGAAGAGACCGCCATGCTGAATTCGCTCGAGGGCAAGCGGGGCGAGCCGCGCAACAAGCGCTTCTTCCCTACCGAGCGCGGCTACATGCAAAAACCCACGGTGATCAACAACGTCGAGACCTTCTGCGCCGCCGCGCGCATCATGCAGCTCGGCGCCGACCACTACCTGACGACGGGCACACCGACCTCGCCCGGCACCAAGCTGCTGAGCGTCTCGGGCGACTGCCGCCTGCCCGGCATCTACGAGATCGAATGGGGCATGACCGTCAGGGAAATCCTGGAAAAGTGTGACGCCGACCGGCCGCATTTCATCCAGGTCAGCGGCCCCTCGGGTGAATGCATCTCCATGGAAGATGCCGACCGGGCCATCGCGCTGGACGACCTGGTGTGCGGAGGCTCTTTCATGGTCTTCAGCCGCTCGCGGGACATCCTGAGTATCCTCAGGAATTACAACCGCTTCTTCAAGCACGAATCCTGCGGCCTGTGCACGCCCTGCCGGGCCGGAAATTTCATCCTCGAGAAGAAGCTGGAGCTGTTTGCCTCCCGCCTGGCCCAGCAATCCGATGTGGACGACATCAATTCCTGGGGGAACATCATGAAACTGACCTGCCGCTGCGGTCTCGGCAAGACGGCCCCGAACG
>CAJIBJ010000029.1_pt1 | contig 20774 bp, 17 predicted proteins | sample 9199331 | NCBI WGS metagenome assembly CAJIBJ01 (sample SAMEA7708300, study PRJEB35096) | sediment metagenome | biome: marine neritic benthic zone biome [ENVO:01000025]; feature: sediment [ENVO:00002007]; material: shallow marine sediment [ENVO:03000034] sea grass bed [ENVO_01000059] ... | reverse complement strand
CGACATCTCCTTGGTGCCGAGCCGGATGGATTCCACGCCCGCTTCGGCCAACGCGGCCAGCCAGGCGCCGATCTTGCGGTTCGGCAGCACCATCGGGTCCCCGCCGGACAGCAGCACTTCGCGCAGTTTCTCGCGGCCGGTTGTCGGGTGGATTCCGCCGTTGGCCTCGACGATTGCGTTGTGCGAGCGGACGTAGTCGGTGACCTCGTTGATTTTGGCCAGGCCTTTCTTGGCGACGGTGCCGTCCTGGCGCTCGACTTCCTTCTGGCTGATCAGCTCTTCGCGGTAGCAGAAGCGGCAGTGCGCGGAGCAGGTGGAAACCACGTACAACAGGCCCATTTCGTATTTGTGCAGCATGCCCTCCACGGGGGCGAAGTCCATCTGGTGTCCGGGGTCCTCGGATCCCGCCAGGTTCAGGGTCTCGTCCGGAGTGGCCTTGACGATGTGCCGCAACGGCCTGCTGTGCTTGGCCATCTCGAAGAAATGCCGGGTCATTTTCACCGGCATGCGCGCCTCGACGTCGCGCCCCGTGCCTTTCAGCGCGGCCAGGGCCTGCAGTTCATCCGCGGAATAAAACGTCTTGATATCGTCCGGCGCCCGATCCTCGAGAAAGGGCCGCAAGCCGTTGATGATGTCCCTGTCGTACTTGGGATTCTCGATCGTGTCCAGGAAAGCCTTCTCCCGCTCCGCCGGGACGTATCTGCCAGTCGTTGCCACTTCACACCTCGCAATCAATGTTTCCAGACGATAATGTAACACATTGCACTATCAATGTGCGATAATGTAACGTAATGAACATCAGCGGACCGCCAACCACTACCCAGGACCTGGTCGCAGCGGCCAGCGGCGAACTCACGCCCGCCGAAAGGCGTATCGCGGAGGCGGTTCTGGCTGAACCCACCCTGATCGCTTTCGGCACGGTTTCGGACCTGGCCAAGCGTGTGGGCACCAGCCGGCCGACCATCGTGCGTTTTGCCAACACGCTGGGTTTCGAGGGTTATTCGCAGTTGCAGCGGCATGTCCGCATCGACCTCTCGCACCGCCTGGCGCGGCCAAGCGAAAGGATTCGCCGCGAGGATCGCAGCGATCCGCCGGTGCGGGCGGCGCTGGACGGCGCCATCAGCTCGGTGTTCAAAGCGCTGGATGGTGAGCGCCTGACCGAGCTGGCGGCGCCCGTCATAGAAGCCGAGAACGTCTGGGTCCTCTCCGGCGAAACTTCACGCGCCGGCGCCAGGGCCTTCCACAGCGGCCTGTCCATGGTGCGTCCCGGCGTACGCCTGCTCGACGAGCACTCGATGGGCTCCGAGCTGGGGGGCGCGGGAAGCCGCGACACGGCCGTGGTGTTCGACTTTTTCCGCTACAGGCGCCAGGTGATCACGGGTGCGCGCATCCTCGCAGAGTCCGGCGCGACCGTCGTGGCGATCACCGACAGCCCGCTGTCTCCATTGGTTGAACTGGCCGACACTTGGTGCGAAATCGAGGTACCGGCCGTTGGCCCCTTCGATAGCTCGGTGCCGGTCGTGGTGCTGGCCGAACTGCTCGTCTCCCGGATCGCCCGGGGACTGCATGAAGAGGCCACGAAGCGCATCGATCGGATCGAGGCGCTCTGGGAAGAATCAGAAGTATTCCTGTAACACCCACGTTTGGGAGGAAATCGAGGTGATTGATAAAACCGTTTCATCCGTCCAGGAAGCCATTGCCGACATTCCCGATGGCGCGACCGTGATGGTGGGCGGCTTCGGCGCGTCCGGCAGCCCGGTCGAGTTGATCCATGCACTGATCGATCACGGCGCGAAGGAACTCACGGTGATCAACAACAACACCGGCAACGGCGAAGTCGGGCTGGCGGCGCTGATCGGCAACGGGCAGGTGCGCAAGATGATCTGTTCCTTCCCGCGCTCCAGCCAGTCGAAGGTGTTCCCGGTGCTCTACAAGGAAGGGCGCATCGAGCTGGAACTGGTTCCGCAGGGCACCCTCGCCGAGAGAATTCGTGCAGCCGGCGCGGGCATCCCGGCCTTCTACACCCCGACCACCGTGGGCACGGTCCTGGCTGACGGCAAGGAAACCCGGGAATTCGGCGGACGCTCCTACGTGATGGAGCCCTGGCTCAAAGCCGATTTCGCGCTGGTCAAGTGCGAGGTCGCCGACACCGTGGGCAACCTCACCTACAACAAGACCGCCCGTAATTTCAGCCCGCTGATGTGCATGGCCGCGAAGACCACGATCGTGCAGGCGAAAAAGCTCGTTGCCGCGGGCGGCATCGATCCCGAGATCGTCATCACGCCCGGCATTTTCGTCAACTGCATCGTCGAGGTGCCGGACCCGGTCCACGAAGACGAGCTGATCGCCGAGGGGAGGAGCTATCCATGAGCACAGGCTGGACAAGAGAACAGATGGCGGCGCGGGCGGCGCGGGACATCCCGGACGGCTCCTATGTCAACCTGGGCATCGGGATTCCCGAGCTGGTCGCCAAGTTCGTCCCCGAGGGGCGCGAATTCATCTACCACACGGAAAACGGCATGCTGGGCATGGGTCCGCCCCCGGCCGAGGACGAGCGGGACCTGGACCTGATGAACGCCGGCAAGAAATACGTGACTGCGATGCCCGGCGCGGCTTATTTCCATCACGCCGACAGCTTCAGCATGATCCGCGGCGGCCACATCGACGTCTGCGTGCTGGGCACCATGCAGGTCTCGGCCAACGGCGATATCGCCAACTGGTCGACCGGCGCGCCGGGCGCGATCCCGGCAGTGGGCGGCGCGATGGATCTTGTGCAGGGGGTGAAGAATATATTCGTCATCACCCAACACACGACCAAGACCGGTGAGCCCAAACTGGTCGACCGCTGCTCGTACCCCCTGACGGGCTGTGGCGTGGTGTCCCGTGTTTTCACCGACCTAGCGGTCGTGGACATCACCCCGGAAGGTTTCCGGGTGGCCGAACTGGCTCCGGGCGTGACCTTCGAGGAAGTGGAAAGCAAGACCGGCGCCCCCATTCTGCCGACGGAATAGGGGCCTCAATGGCTGGAGAATTATCATGACCGATGTATTCATATGTGACGGCATCCGCACCCCGGTCGGGCGTTACGCCGGCGGACTCTCGTCCGTGCGCACGGACGACCTGGCGGCTATTCCGATCGCCTCCCTGCTGGAGCGGAATCCGGACGTCGACTGGGCCGCCGTGGACGACGTGATGCTGGGCTGCGCCAACCAGGCCGGCGAAGACAACCGCAACGTGGCGCGCATGAGCAGCCTGCTGGCTGGATTGCCGCAGGAAGTGCCGGCCTGCACGGTCAACCGCCTGTGCGGGTCCGGCCTCAATGCCGTTGGGGCCGCGTCCAGCGCCATGAAGTCCGGGGAGGGCGATCTGATGATCGCCGGCGGAGTGGAGAACATGTCCCGTTCGCCCTTCGTGATCGCCAAGGCGGAATCCGCCTTCGGCCGCACCCCGAAAATGTACGACACGACGATGGGCTGGCGCTTCATCAACCGGAAGCTGGACCAGCAATACGGCACCGACGTGATGCCGAAAACCGCGGAGAACCTGGCGGAGGAACGATCCATCAGCCGTGAAGACCAGGACCGTTTCGCCCTGTGGAGCCAGGTCAAGGCGGCAGCGGCGCGCGAGGACGGCCGCCTGGCCGGCGAGATCTGCCCGGTCAGCGTCCCGCAACGCAAAAAGGATCCACTCATCGTCGATCGTGACGAGCACCCGCGCGACACATCGCTGGAGCTGCTCGCGAAGCTCAGGCCGATCTTCCCGGAAGGGACGGTTACGGCCGGCAATGCGTCCGGCATCAACGACGGCGCCGCGGCCCTGTTGCTGGCGAACGAGAAGGGCGCGGCGCGCCATGGATTGAAACCCGTGGCCCGCATCCTGGGCATGGCGGCGGCCGGCGTGCCGCCACGCATCATGGGCATCGGGCCGGTGCCGGCCAGCCGCAAGCTGCTGGGGCGCCTGGGCCTGGGCCTGGACGACTTCGACATCATCGAACTCAACGAGGCCTTTGCCGCCCAGGCGCTGGCCTGCACGCGCGAACTGGGCCTGGCGGACGACGATCCCCGGATCAACACACGCGGCGGCGCCATCGCGCTCGGCCACCCGCTGGGAATGAGCGGCGCGCGGCTGGCGCTGACCGCCCTGGATCAATTGCGCAACGGCGAAGGCAAACGGGCGCTCTGCACCATGTGCATCGGTGTGGGGCAGGGCATCGCCCTCGCACTCGAACGCGTCGACTAGGAGACCCTTATGAAAACGCTGAATCAGGCAATCGCGGCCGCCCGCGAGCGGTACGTTCAGACCAATCCCATGAGCGAGTCCGCAGATCGCAAGGCGGAACGTTACCTGCCGGGGGGCAACACCCGCAGCGTGCTTCATTTCGATCCATTCCCCCTGACCATGGCCAGCGGGCAGGGCGCGGAACTCACGGACCTGGACGGCCACCGCTATGTCGATTTCGTCGGCGAGTATTCGGCCGGCCTGTTCGGGCACTCCGAGGAAAGGATCAACGCGGCGATCCGTGAAGCCCTGGAAAAGGGTGTCGCGATGGGCGCGCCGACCGCCTACGAACGGAAATTGGCTGGCCTGCTGTGCGAACGCTTCCCGGCGATCGACCAGATCCGATTCTGCAACTCGGGCACCGAGGCCAACCTGATGGCGCTGACCGCGGCCCTGGCCGTTACCGGTCGCGGGAAACTGATGGCCTTCCGCGAGGCCTATCACGGTGGCGTCATCAAATTTCCGCGCGTGCACTGCGAGCTGAATATGCCCTTCGACTGGGTTCTCGGGGACTACAACGACATCGAGGGCAGCGCGGAACTGATCCGGCGCGAAGGCAAGGACCTCGCGGCGGTCATCGTGGAACCCATCCTGGGCGCGGGCGGCAACATCCCCGGTAACCGGATGTTCCTGGAGATGCTGCGCAAGGAAACCCGGGACGTGGGCGCGTTGTTGATCTTCGACGAGGTCAAGACCTCGCGCATTGGACCCCGGGGAACCCAGGGCATGCTCGGAATCGATCCCGACCTGACCACGCTCGGAAAATTCATCGCCGGCGGCCTGCCGACCGGCGCTTTCGGCGGGAACGCCGAGATCATGGCGCACTTCAACCCGAAGCAGGGCGGCAAATGGAACCACGCCGGCACGTTCAACAACAATGTCTGCTCGATGGCCGCCGGCTGCGCGGCGATGGGCGAAATCTACACCGAGGAGCGCGCAGCGGAATTCTTCGACTGGTCCGAGGCGTTCCGTCTCAGGCTCAACGCGATGTTCACGGAAAAGGACGTTCCGATGTACGCCAACGGCATGGCCTCCATCATCGCGATCCATTTCTCGAGGATCCCGACAAAGAAACCGTCGGACATCACGGCCGGCTGCCAAACGCTGAGGCCCTTGCTGCACATGGAGATGCTGCTGGACGGCGTGCTGATCTGCAAGCGCGGCGACTACTTCATTTCGCTCCCCATGCAGGATGCGCACCTGGACCAGGTGTTCGGCGCCCTGGAGAAATTCGTCGAGCGTTTCCGGCCGCTGATCATCGAGGTCATCGAGGGTTCCTGAGCACCCGGTTCCGCCATTTTGCGCTTATCCCGCATATTGCACCAGTATCCCGGATGATGACTGAGGTCAGGTGCGGCTGGGCGCCGGGCTGGACTGAAATCCGTAGCAATAGCTACGGGTTGAAGGAAGCCCAAGTCCAGACGCAGCTGAACCAGCCAGGGCCGGGATAGGTTTTGGGCCGCGGACAAAGTGTACTTTCAGAACATACCTACAATTCAGCATGAAAATTATTTGAATCAGTAATCTACGGGTAGGCCCAAGACCGGCTGGTGCAATATGCGGGTTATAATGCCCGCAATCCAATCAAAAGGACCTGATTGATTCCATGTGTGGATTCGCCGGATTCGTCCGTTTCAATGGCCCGGTGCTGCCGGAAGAACAGCGCGCGGAAATCCTCGAAAAGATGGGGGCCGTGCTGTCGCGGCGCGGACCGGATGAACAGACCAGCTACGACGACGGCTACCTGAGTTTCGTCTTCCGCCGCCTGTCCATCGTGGACGTGGAGCACGGCACGCAGCCTATCTGGAACGAGGACGAGTCCCTGTTCATCAGCGTGAATGGGGAAATCTACAACCACGCCCGTTTCCGTGAAGAATTGAAGGAAGGGCATCGTTTCCGGACCCACTCCGATTCCGAGGCCGTGCTGCACTTGTTCGAGGAGTTCGGAACATCCTGTTTCGAAAAGCTGAACGGCATGTTCTCGACCGTGCTGTACGACACGTCCAGCCGGACCCTGACGCTGGCCCGCGACCGGCTGGGAATCAAGCCGCTCTACTGGGTGCAAACCGAAAACGGCTTCATATTCGCCTCCGAGCTCAAGGCGCTGCTGATGCACCCGGAGTGCCCGCGTGAAATCGACTGGCACGACCTGGACCTGGACACGCTGCAGCATAAGAGCCCGGTTTCGACCTATATTCGAAATGTCCGTCACCTCGACGGCGGATGCTGGCTGTCGGTCAGCCCGGATGGCGAAATTTCGAAGCAGCGCTACTGGAGCCTGGAAGACCATCTGCGCCACGAGAACGAAACGTTTGACGCGCAGGAAGCCATACGGCGCTACGAGGAACTGATCGTCGATTCCACCACGAAGCGGCTGATGAGCGACGTGCCGGTCGGCCTCTATCTCAGCGGCGGAATCGATTCCTCGCTGCTGGCAGCGATCGCGGCGCGCAAGGAGAAGAACCTGCACTGCTTCACCGTCGCCGAGAAGACGACGGTGGCGACGGGGGATGCGCCGCAGGCCGTCAAGGTGACAGAGCAGCTCGGCGTCCCGCTTTACGCGGCGCATTTCGACGTCGACGAGTATGCCCGGGATTTCACGCTGCGCGACTTCGAACGCACGATCGCGATGATCGAATCGCCCCGCTTCAATCCCGAGTGGCTGTTCAAACGCGAGCTGCACCGTTTCGCCAAGGAGCAGGTGCCGGAGATGAAAGTCGTTCTGCTGGGGCAGGGCGCAGACGAATTCGCCGGCGGTTATTCCAACCGCGACGGCGCCGGATTCAAGGATTGGGGCGACTACATGGCCCGGGAGGTCTCGCCCGAAGTGCGTTCGAATTTCGGCCGCGAAACGGGTATTCCGGACGACCTGAAAAACGTGATCAACCTGAATCACTTCGATAATGAACTGGACGACCGGGCGGCGGATTACCACGAGAAAATGCGCCTGCTGATTTCCCAACTGCAGCACTTCAATCTCTGGCACGAAGACCGCAGCAGTTCTTATTACGGCCTGGAGGCGCGTGTTCCGTACCTCGATCACCGGCTGGTGGAATTCCTGGCGGAATTTCCGGACCTGTCGCAGGAGCCGTTGTTCTGGGACAAGTCCATCGTCCGGCAGGTGCTGGCCAAAACGCTAGAGGACTACCCGCCGGACCGGCCGAAAGTCCCTTTCATCGCGACGGAGGATTACTCCTCCATCGACCGCATGATGATGGTGATGATCGGCAATCTGTACCCGGCTTTCCGGATGCTCTACCTGGAAGTGGACGACAATCCGCTGTTCCTGGCTGCCAGACTGGACGAGTTGTTTCAAACCGTGCAGGCCGATATCGAGGAGAGCATCGAAACCGCCTGGTGGCTGATGACCCTGATGGCCGTTGCCGTATTCGAGAAATTCTGCCGGAATCCGGATGCCTTCCTGACTTTCCTGGACGAGGACGAGGGTCCGGTTTGCCGCCGCCTGTCCGCCGACGAGCTGGGCCGGCTGGACGAGCTGTATCCGCCGGACGCTCCTGCCGATACACCGTGGACATTGGCTTCCATCGTGAGAATTCCCGAACGGGTTCGCCTTCTGTCGGGGTTGGACGCCCGGGAAAACGGCACCGAGCTGTACCTGCACCGGAACCAGCAGGTGGTCAGGACCCTGACCATCCCCCACACGGACGGCTGGGTAGTGGACCTGCTTGGACGCATGGCCAACCACGACGGAGAACCGGGCGACCTTCAGTACTGGTCCGGCGAGATGAACGTGAGTCCGCAGGCCCTGGCCTCGGCGTTCGAATTCCTGGTCACCAAGGGTTTCGTGGAGAAGACCGGCTGAACCATCGGAAGAGGTAAGACATGATCAGAGACTTTTTTCGCAAGAAGGAAATCATTGCAAAATCCACGGCCATCGCCGAGGAGATCATCCGGCGATACCCTCCAAATATCGACGCCGTGAAACCGGGTGAGAGCAAAGCGGACATCAAGAAAAAACACCGCAAACTGATCAAGGCCCTGCAGATGGGCAAAGCCGAGATCCGGCGCACCATCGGGCAGATGGGACTGGGGATATACGGCAAGGCCAAGCTGTACAAAACCATCCAGGACACCATGCTCAGCAAGGGCTACTCGGAAAGCTCGGCGCGTATCATCATCGAGGAACTGGCCGTCACAATTTAATCCGGCTGCCACGGTCAGTCGGCGAGCCGTTAGGCGGCCGGGGTGTAGAATCGGGTTTAGAGATGAGGAAATTACTGCTTGTCAGCCTGGTTTTGCTCCTGGTTTTCGTCTGGCGGGACTGGAACCGGCGCGAGATCGTCCATCCCCCCGGCGTGCTGGCCCCCCAGGCCCCGGTGCAAACCGCGGTGGACGGCATGGAACCCATCGCGGCCGGCGAGTTCCAGCTTCATCCCCGCGCCACGTTCGAACTTCATGCGCGCGTCCTTTCGCGGGAAGATTACTGGCTTGGAATCGAGTCGGATCTGATACCGGTGGACCTGGCCCTGGGCTGGGGCGCCATGTCCGATCAGTCCGTGCTCGACCACATCGAAATCACACAGAGCGGCCGGTGGTACTTCACCCGCTACAATTCGTCCGTTCCGATTTCCGGGCGGGCCATTGCCACGCACAGCAGCAACATGCACATGATCCCGGCGAACGACTGGGTGCACGGCAAGCTGAAGGATCTGCGCCGTGGCGACATCGTCAGCCTGAAAGGCTACCTGGTGGACATCCACGGCGACTTGGGATTCCGCTGGCCGACTTCCCTGAGCCGGGAAGACGGCGGATACGGCGCCTGCGAGGTGTTCTACGTGGAATACATTTTCATCGAGGAGCGGCCGGGTTGAATCGTCTCACGCTGATTTCCTGAGTTTATTCAGGGAGGTACAGAAAGGTCCGCCCCCGGCAAGAAACCCTTGATATGTTAAAGTACCGCTCAAGACGAGCTTTGCTCGTTTGTCTGCCAGTGCTTTGACTATTCGAAGAAATGGGATAGCCGGTCAGACCATGCACCATAAAAGGAGAGCACACAATGAAGTCAAAAAAATACCATTTATTGATTTTTATCTCCGCACTGCTACCGCTTCAGGCGGCCACTGCACAAGAATATGACGAAGTTCTCGAGGAAGTAACCGTCACCGGCAGTCGCGCTGCATTCTCCAGCGCGCAGGACGCACCCGTTCCTGTTACTGTCCTGACCAATGAAATGCTGAGCAACACGGGCGCCACAGAACTTGGACGGGCTATCCAGATGGCGGCCCCTTCTTTCAACTTCTCCAGCTCATCCATCAGTGATGGCACAGATGCTTTGCGTCCGGCAACCCTGAGAGGTCTGGGCCCTGATCAGACTCTGGTGCTGGTTAACGGAAAACGGCGCCATACGAGTGCTCTGATCCACGTAAACACCTCGGTGGGACGAGGCACGGCCGGTACCGACATGAACGCCATTCCAATTTCCGCGGTCAAGCGAGTGGAAGTATTGCGTGACGGCGCCGCCGCGCAGTACGGTTCGGACGCCATTGCGGGCGTGATCAATATCATTCTCAAGGATTCAGAAGTCGATGGTCTGGCCAGTGTGGAATATGGCGAAACCTACGATGGCGACGGCGGCACCTGGGTCGCCTTTGCCAACAAGGGATTTGCACTGGGTGAGGACGGTTTTCTCAACATGACCTACGAGTACCGCAACCGCGATGCGACCAATCGAGCGGGGCTGGACGGGACCAGGCAGTACGCCTGCACCGACGGAACGACCATCGATTACAGTTGTTCGACCATAACAACCCTGGATCCGCGTGAAGCGACTTTTGATCGTAAGAGCTTCCGTATCGGTGACGCCGATTCAAAACAGAATGCCTTTGTAGCCAACGCCGGGATCGCTGCGGGCATGGGCGAAATATACGGATTTGTGACATTCTCCGACCGCGATAATCAGTCCGGCGGCTTCACTCGTACGGCGAGCAATCCATCCCGGACAGTCCTGGAAATTTACCCGGATGGCTTCCTTCCCCTGATCAATACAAAAATCAAGGACTACAGCGGGTTCGCAGGCTACGAGTGGTCAACCGATTCGGGCTGGGATTTTGATATTAGCGGCGGGTATGGAAAAAATACCTTCGAATTCATCATCAGTAATTCTCTCAACGCTTCATTCGGCCCGGCAAGCCCAACCGAGGCCAAGGCGGGCAAACTACAACTTGATCAAACCACCTTCAACTTCGACTCGAGCAAGTTGTACGACGCGGGAAATGTTCCGGTCAACGTGGCCTGGGGCGCCGAATATCGCGAGGAAGGCTATAAAATCAAACCCGGCGAACCCGTTTCATACGAGGACGGCGGGGCGCTCAATCCGGTCACCGGGTCACCTTACTCTCCCGGATTTCAGGTTTTTCGCGGGTTCTCACCAAACGAAGAGTCCGATGAAGATCGCCACAGCTGGGGCGTTTATGTTGACCTGGAATCCCAGGTTACCGAGAAATTCCTGTTGACCGGAGCACTCCGCTACGAGGACTGGAGTGATTTCGGCAGCACCTGGAACTGGAAAGTCAGCGGTCGTTATGACATCACCGAGACTTTTGCCTTGCGTGCCGCAGCCAACACCGGTTTCCGGGCTCCAAGCATGGCGCAGCAATATTTCAACAGTATCAGCACGCAGTTCGTTTCCGGGCCGGGTGGGGAGTTGGTTCCCGAAGAGCGCGGTACATTCCGAAACGACAGCGCCATCGCCGAAGCGCTTGGCATTCCGCAACTGCAGGAAGAAACGTCCGACAATTACTCCTTCGGTTTCATCTGGAATCCGACGGATACGGTCAACCTCACGGTCGATTATTTCAGTATCAAAATCAAAGACCGCATCGTCATTTCTGGCGCGATTTCAGCGACAAACCCCGACATTCCGGAGGATATCAGGGATGCTCTGCTTGACAACAACATCGGTGCTGCACAATTCTTCACCAATGCCGGACAGACCAAGACGAAAGGAATTGAAGCCGTACTGACCTGGGCCAAGCCGTTGAATAATGGCGGATTGTTCAGCCTGGACGCTGCAGGTGCATGGATCGACACAGATGTTTCCGATAACGTCAACACCGATGGACTGCTGGAAGGGCTCGAAGACGTCATCTTCACTTCGCAGGATCGTTCGATCATTGAAGAATGGCAGCCCAAATCACGCGGCTTTGTTACGGGAACCTACTCGATAGAGAACTGGGTTTTCCTCGCTCGAATTAATTATTTCGGCAACTACACGGTTGAAGAAGGAAATGGTGATCGCCAGAAATTTGGCTCCAAGGTCTTTCCGGACATCATGGTCGAGTACATCTTTGGTGAATCCGGATTCTCGATACAGGCCGGCGCCAACAACCTGACCGACACCACGCCGGATAAAAACCTCATCGGCCAGTCTCGTAGCGGCACCATTCCCGGGATCGTCGATTCTCCGGGTGTTTTCACTTATTCGCGACGCGCCGCACCCTTTGGTTTCAATGGCGGCTTTTGGTATTTGAGAGCCAATTACCGGTTCTGATATCCAACAATAAAGGGGCCGGATACATTTTTCGCATCTTTCGAAAATTGTATCCGGCCCCTTTATTGGTCCCGGACGTGCCGCAGCATGGCGTCCACCGCGCCGCTGGCTTTGATAGCCCGAATTTCGATACCCGGATGCGCTGCTGCGAATACGCGGAAAATTTCATCAGCAAAACCCTGGCCGACATGGCGGACGCTGCCCATGTCCACCTCAATTTCGGAAAACTTGTGCAGATTGTGCAACAGCCGTTTTGCTTCTGACCTGGAAACGTAATCCTTTTGCAACAGCTTCACCAATACGCGGGTCTTCTCGAAACGGTAGTCGTATTTCTCCGGGGCGAATTCGGCGAACACATTTTCCAGGCGTGTCCTGGAATTCCTGCCAATTTCGAAGTATACGAGCGTGCCCCTGATGAACCGGTGGTCGGAGACAAAAATATCTTCCTTCGCCCGGTTCCACTCCAGTTGCTGGCGATGTGACCTGAGGAAGAAGCGGTCGGCCGTCCGGGACACGAAAAAGATTCCCTCTCCCGAGTGGGCCTGCGGCATGGTTGTCGTTTTACCCTTGATCAGTTCGAACAGGGCGGCGTGCTCATCAGGCAGCTTGAATTTCCCGGCGATGGAACTGAAGACACCGATACCCTGGTCCCGGACAGTGAAGGATACCTTCGTGGCGTCCAGGCTCACTTCTACAGAGCAGCGATCGGACATGGAATGGTCGATGGCGTTATTCAACATTTCAGTAAATGCGTAGTGCATGATGGCTTCGATGTTCGCCGGCAGGCCGGATAGTCTCAACCGCGTGGAAAGTTGTTCATAGACATCGGATTCGTCGAGATTGTCGATCGGGAACATTCGTTTGAAATGCTGCGCGGCAGGCGCGGCGCCGGCGGGAAAATACCGGGCTGCCCGGGTCGATCCCGTTTTGAATATCTTTCCGGTGGCCATCAATTCCCGCAGGTGCTGGTTGACGGCCTGGCGGGTGACTCCCAGCCACCGGGCCAGTTCTGGGCCGCTTGCCGAACCCTCTTGTTCAATAAACCAGAGAATCGACTCCCGTGTTGAAAGGGGTTTGTCCATGAAGCAGATTGTAAATCAATTCGCAAGAATTATAAATAATAATTGTAAAGATAAATTCATGCGAATCGCTTGTTGTCAACAACATTAGCAAGTAAATTAAAATTCAATAGTCAAATTCATTGTAAAAGGCAAAAGGGCTCTGACCCCATCAACTAGCTACTGCCGGCGGTCAAGGCCCTTCCATTTCCGGATTCAGTGCTTGAAATTCTGTTTCATCCAGCGGCTCGCCAGCACCAGCAAGACGGGCGTGACCATCGCGATCAGCCCGTACCACAGCCACATGGCGCCGGAATTCATCGGGCCTTCCTCCGGCACGTAGTGCAGCAGGAACCAGCCGGCATATAGCCCGGTGATCATCTTGGTCAGGAACCAGGGCAGGCGGGCGACGCCCAGGTAGGCGCCCATCTTGTCCTCGGGAGCCGTCTCGGCGACGTACTGCAGGAAGCGGGGCTGCCAGATGGCCTCTCCGAAGGTCATCAGGACGATGTAGGCCGCCAGCATGGGCACGCTGGGGCCGAAGGCCAATAGAAACGTCGGCGCCGCCATGATGGTCGTGCCGACCACCATCAGCTTGTACACGTTGGTCTTGCGGGTGGCCGCGGCGACGATGGGAACCAGGAGGAAGATCAACAGCGGATTGAAATTGACGGCCACTTCGAAGTTATTACCCAGCCAGCTGCCCTCGTAGGCCCGCTTCACGTACAGCGGCAGGGTCAGGTACTGGTGGGCGAACAGCGTCTGTACCGGGATCAGCACGAAAATGAAAAAGGCGAAGCGGGGGTCGGCCATCGGGTGTTCGCGCAGCCATTGCCCGATTCGTTTTAACCAGGGAACGGGCGGGCCGGAGGGCATCGCCGCGTCTGCCTCTTCCGCGGCCACGGGTGTCTCCCCCCGCTCTTGCCGGGCGGTTGCCATGGCGTCGGCCATCGTGCGTTTGTTCAGGATGATGGCGGTCAGGATCAATGCGACCAGGGTCAGACCGGTAAATACCCAGTACAGCCCCCCGATGCCGATCGCACGGCGGGCCGGGCCGAGGAAGGACAGCAGCCAGCCGCCCAGGTTCATCAGCGCGTAGAGCATGGCGAAGCCCATGGCCGAGGTTTTCGGCGTCGTTACGCGGCGCACGATGGAGTAAGAGGCCGGTTCGTACAGGCCGTAGCCCAGCAGGATGATTACGATACCGCTCAGCAGCACGAGAAACGCCGGCGACAGGACGCCTTCCGTGGAAAATCCCATGGTGCCCGAAGCGGACAGCAACGCCCGGCCGGCCAGCAGGACGGTCAGTGCAATGAGCAGGCCGCGCCGTGCGCCCCAGCGATCGACCAGGCCGCCCAGCAGGAACTGGCTGAAGGTGATGCCGCCCGCCAGGACCGTGACCACCCAGCCGGCGTGGATCTCGTTGGTGCCGATGTTCTCGACGCAGAAGATGACCAGGTAGTTGAGGATTCCGAAATACAGGAAGCCTTCCAGGAAATACTGGAGGTTGTTGCCCCACAGCGGGCGCGGCGCGCGGGCCGCATCCACGAAAGGCTGGACGATTTCGCGCAAAGGGTGGGGTGTGGTCTGTTCCGTCACGTTGTCAGTGTCCGCCATTGGGTTCACCTTCGTTCTTCTTGTGCAGGTGGCCAGCATCCGAGAACCCGCCTGAGAAGTCAATCAGAACCGGGGTCAGAGTAAAGGGACAGAGTAAACACTCAGACACTCCGCTATGAACCTATCCGATGAGCATGTTTACTCTGTCCCTTTACTCTGACCCCACCCCTACCTTAAGACTTGCAATGGCTGCCCGGTCTGCCGTAGCTTGCACGGACAGGTAACACGCCTCCAACAGGATTCGAGATGACAACAACAAGAACAGGCGCCCTTCGCCAATTTCCCCGCGCGTTCTGGGCCGCCAACACGATGGAGATCTTCGAGCGGATGGGCTGGTACGGCTTCTATGCCGTTTCCACCCTTTACCTGACGGGTTCGGTCGAAGACGGTGGGCTGGGTTTCTCCTCGGCGGACCGGGGCGTGATCCAGGGTTTGGCGACATTTTTCCTCTACCTTTTCCCGGCGGTGTTCGGCGCACTGGCGGACCGCTACGGCTACAAGAACATGTTCCTGGCCTCGGCGGTCGTGATGGCGCCGTCTTACCTGCTGCTTTCCCTGCCGACCGGCTTCTGGCCATTCCTCGGCACCTATTTCCTGGTCGCGGTGGGCCACGGCATGTTCAAGCCGGTGGTGATCTCGACGGTCGCGAAATCGACCAACGAGGAAAACGGTTCGATCGGCTTCGGCATTTTCTACATGATGGTCAATATCGGCGGCTTCATCGGCCCGATCGTCGCGGGCGTGGTGCGCGGCTGGAACTGGAACCTGGTGTTCTACGCCTCGGCCGGCTGGATCGTGATCATGTCCCTGGTGTGCCTGGTGCTGTACAAGGAGCCGCCGCGCGACACCGAGGCCGAGAGCCGGCGATCGCTGAAGGAGGTGCTCTGGGGCATGGTGGAAGTGGTGGGCAACCTGCGCTTCTTTATCCTGGTCAGCGGCCTGCTGGTGATGCTGGTCATGGGGTCCCGGTGGTGGAGTTTCACGCTGGTCGGGCAGGTAGCGGCGGCCTGGCTGGTCCTGAACCTGGTCCTGGACGCCGTGTTCCGCGGGTTCAAGTCACCGCGTGACGGGCGTCCCTGGTTCCTGCAGCCCATGGCCATCGGGGAGGGGCGCTACCTGCTGTTCCTGCTGCTGATGGCGGGATTCTGGGTTTCCTTCAACCAGATTTTCATGACCCTGCCGGAATACATCCGCGATTACGTCGACACCTCCGATCTGATCGCCACCTTCGGCCCGGTGGCCGGCTGGTTCACCGGCATCGCGCAGGGCCTGGGCTTCGACACCACCAACTGGTCGCGCGCCGTGCTCGAGCACGGGCAGGTCAAGCCGGAGCACCTGATCAACCTCAACGCTTTCGGCATCATCTGTTTCCAGGTGCTGATCTCCTTCTTCATGCGCAAGACCTCGCCGCTGACCAGCATCATCGCCGGCGTGTTCGTCACCATCGCCAGCTTCGGCCTGTACCTGGTCGGTATGACGGGCTGGATCGTCGTTTCGGCCATCCTGGTTTTCTCGGTGGGGGAGATGATGGCCAGCCCCCGTTCCAAGGAATACGCCGGGCGCATCGCGCCGCCCGAGAAGGTCGGCATGTACATGGGTTACTTCTACTGGTGCGTGGCGCTGGGCAACCTGTTCGGAGGATTGCTCTCCGGACTTTCTTACCAGCATTTCGGCCCCAAGGGCATCGACCGGCCCGACATCATGTGGATACTTTTCGCTGCCCTGGCCGGTATCACGGCCGTCTCGCTGCTCTTTTACAACCGCTGGGTTACGGCAAAAACCTGATGGCCTGCTATCCTGTTTGTACAGGCAACGGGAGCAGATAACATGAATGAAACCGCCACCAGGACCCCTGTTCACTTCTGGATCGTGGCCGTCCTGGCCGTGCTCTGGAACGCCATGGGCGCCTTCGATTATTCGGCGACCCAGCTCAGGCTGGACTTTTACATGAGCCAGTTCACCGAGGAGCAACTGGCCTATTTCTACGGCTTTCCGACCTGGATGGTTGCCGCCTGGGCCATTGCCATCTGGAGCTCGTTGCTGGGCTCGATCGGTCTTTTGCTCAGGAAATCCTGGGCCGTCTGGCTGTTCGGCCTGGCTATCCTCGGCCTCGCCACCAGCACGGTCTACAACTTCGTGCTCAACGACGGGGCGGCCGTAATGGGCGGCACCGCCGTGATCTTCACGGCCGTTATCTGGATCATCGCGCTGTTCCTGTTTTTCTACTCGAAGGCGATGGCCAAAAATGGCGTACTGCGCTAGGAGCATCCAATGAGATTCAACCTGAAAACCATCTTGCTCGGCGGGCTGGTGTTTTATGTCACCATGTTCATCATCAGCATGGGGCTGGGACCGCTGATCCACGAGGGCATCCTGGACCCCCTGTACCGCCAGACCGCCTCCTTCTGGCGGCCTGAACTGCAGCAGGACCCGCCCGATATGGCGGCCCTGATGCCACGGTGGATCGCCACCGGATTGTTGACGACTTTCATTTTCGTGGGTATTTACGACAATATCCGGTCCGCATTTTCCGGCAGCGGCGTGGTCCAGGGCCTCAAGTTCGGCCTGGTCATGGGCGTGATCTACTGCTGCTTCGGAGCCGGCTGGTCCGGTGTTTTCAACCTGCCGAACCAGATCTGGTTCTGGTGGGGACTGGAAGGGCTGATCATGTACGCGATCGGCGGAATGGCGCTGGGCTGGTTCGTCGGTAAATGGGGAAGCGCTGACTGAGTCAGCCCGGCAGGCTTTCCCGAAAGAACTTCAATGCATCGCCCAGGCGGTCTTCCGCCTCGGGCGACATGCCGTTGCCGAGTTCCCATTGCTCGCCCTGGATCAGCAGCAGGTCCGCCCGCGGGGTTTTTCCATAGAGATCCTGGCAGTAGTAAAGCACGGCGGCCGGCGGCAGCACGTGGGTGGTGAATTCAAAATCTCGGGAAGGCTCGCAAGGCGCCCACTGGAAACCGTCCGGCAGTTCGCCCTTGTATGAATCGACGAAAACAACCCGTTCGGCCCGGCTCACCAGGGCCGCGTCTTCGACACCCAGCTGGTATCGGTATTCGACCTGCCCGGGAAAATCCGCATCTTCATTGATACGGTCCAGGAAGGCCCAGCCGAGGCCGTCGTCTCCCCGGCTGCAGTTACCGATGCCGATCAGCAGGGCGTTCTTGCCGAACGTCCTCTTGCTGTTGTTTTCCTGCCGCAGGCCCGTCAAGAAGAGTCCTTGACGTGTTCGGCCACGACCTGGCCGTCGGCGTCCAGCACGGTCAGGATCAGCGGCATCTGGCCCATGGAGTGGGTCGCGCAGCTCAGGCAGGGATCGTAAGCGCGGATTGCTACTTCCACCTGGTTGAGCATGCCGTCGCTGATTTCCTTCTGCTCATCCAGCACGTTTTGCGCCACCCACTTTACGGCGCGGTTCATCGGCTCGTTGTTGTGGGTGGTCGAGACGATCAGGTTGCACTTGGTGATGCTGCCTTTCTCGTCCACCTTGTAGTGATGGATCAGGGTGCCGCGCGGGGCCTCGATGATGCCGATGCCCTCGGGCCGGCGGTTCACCTTGGGCCGTTCCACCACGTCCAGTATGGACTCGTCGTGCAGCAGGTCCCTGATCAGTTCCGCGCAGTGCAGGATTTCGATCAGGCGCGCCCAGTGCGAGTGCATCGTGTGGTTGTTGGGCCGTCCGAAGGTATAGGCCTTGAATTCCGTCAGTTCCTCGTTGGCCAGCGGCGTGGAAATGTGATCACAGACATTGACGCGCGCCAGCGGCCCCACGCGGTTCCATCCATCCTGCCTGCCGAGATGCCGCAGGAAGGGGAATTTCATGTAGGACCATTTCTCCACGCCTTCGCCGAAGTACTTCAGGTAGTTATTGCTGTGCACGTCGTTCAGGGTGATTTCGCCGTGGCTGTCGATGGCCCGCATGCGGCCGTCGTACAGTTCCATCGCGCCGTTGTCACCGACCAGGCCGAGGTGGCCGGAGGGATAACTGGCGAAGGTGTCAAGCCAGCGGTAATGCTGGTCGTGATAGTCCTTGATAAAACCAACGACCTCGCGCGACCAGTCCACCATCGTGTCCACCGACGGCGTGTCGTTTTCCGCCAGGAAGTATTCACGCTCTTCGGGGAAGAAGTTCTTGTGAATCCCGCCCGGAACCGCGGCGATGCCATGGATTTTCTTGCCGGCGATGGCCTTGATCAGTTCCTGGCCGAACTGGCGCATCAGAATGCCTTTGCGCGCCAGTTCCCCGTGCTCCATCGCGACCGCTCCGACGGAGCGCTTCTCGACCGGCGCATCCACGCCGAACAGCAGGTCCGGGGAGGCCAGGTAGAAAAAATGCAGGGCGTGGGACTGGAATACCTGCGCGTAGTGCAGCAGGCGGCGTATCTTGGTGGCCGTCGGATGCAGATTCTCGGGATCCACGCCGTAGATCTGGTCGATGGCCTTGGCGGCGGCCAGGTGGTGGCTGACCGGGCAGATGCCGCACAGCCGCTGCACCAGCAGGGGCGCCTCCCAGTATGGGTGGCCCTGGATAAACCGTTCGAAACCGCGGAACTCGACGATGTGGAAACGCGCCTGTTCCACCTTGCCCGCCTCGTCCAGCTGGACGGTGACGCGGCCGTGTCCTTCTACCCGGGTGACCGGATCGATGGTGATTTTGTTCGTTGATGTGTTCATGGCTCAGTCGTATTTGAATTCGGAATACAGGACCGGGAGTTCTTCACCGGACACCAGGCTCAGCACGGACTTCCAGATGTGGTTGGCGTCCGGCGGGCAGCCCGGGATGTAGTAGTCGATATCGACGATCTCGTTGCAGGCGTAGACCTTGTCGAGGATTTTCGGAAGGTCCTCGTGGTAGGGGACCGCGCACTCGTCCGGCATCGAGGTTATGCAGTTGAGATAGGCCTCCTCCAGGCACTCGCTCAGCGGGATGGTGTTGCGCATGGAGGGAACGCCGCCCCACAGGGCGCATTCGCCGAAGGCAACCAGCACATCGCATTTGCGCCGGAATTCCCGCAGCACCTCGACGTTTTCGGCATTGCAGCAGCCGCCCTCGATCAGGCCGATGTCACACTGCTTGGTGAATTCCTTGATGTCGTTGAGCGGTGATTTGTTCAGCTCCACCACTTCCACCAGGTCCACCAGCTTCAGGTCGATGTCGAGCAGGGACATGTGGCAGCCGAAGCAGCCGGCCAGCGAAATGGTGGCGATGGTCTTCTTCTCGGCCGGCAGCTTGATTTCCGGCTCTTTCGCGGGCTCTGCCTTCTGCACCGACTGCATATCGAAGCGCCGGTCGCCGAACGGCCGCGCAACGTTTTCGCCGCGCACGATGATGGCGCCGGTCGGGCACAGGTGCATCGCGTCGATCGCCTGCTGGTCGCTGAGCCTGCCCTCCTCTTCATAGTCGATGCCGATCCGGTTCTCATTGCCGCGGTAACGGAAGGAGAATACGGCCTTGCCGTCGTCCGTCATGACTTCCTTCACGCAGCGGCCGCACTTGATGCAGCGGTTGTGCTCCATGATCATTCGCTTGGGATTGAAGTCGATCAGGCGGTCTTTGAACACATGTGGGAAACGCGTGAACCGCAGGCCCATCTCATAGGCGACGTGCTGCAGGTCGCAGTCGCCGCTTTTCTGGCAGCCCGGGCAGAAGTGGTTGCCCTCGGAGAACATCATTTCGACGATCGCATGGCGGGCGTCGGTCAGTTCCTCGCTGTTGGTCTCCACGACCATGCCGTCCTTCACGGATTTCGTGCAGGCCGGTCCCGCCGTGCCGTCGATCTTGCAGGTACACACCCGGCAGGTGCCGAGCGGCGGCTCGATGTTCTCGAAGTAGCACAGGCTGGGGATGAATATGTCGTTTTCGTTGGCCACCTGAACCAGGTTGCGGCCCGCCTCTGTGACGATTTCCTTGCCGTCGATCGTGAGCGTGACCTGGTCTTTTGCCTTTACGGCGGCTTTGGTGGCGGTTTTTGGCGCGGTCTTTTTGGCGTGACCGTTGGATTTCTTTCTCGGCTTGTTCATGAGTGATCCACCTAACTGCTGAACCGGTCGTATTCCCGCACGGCGTCTTTGAGGCTGAAGCCCTTGTTGAGCCGTTCCGGGTTCTCGGTAACGATTTCTTTGAAGTATTCGGGAAACTTTTCCTGCGCCATCAGCAGGGCGTTCGGGGCCGTCTTGCCGAGACCGCAGCGGCAGGTCAGTTTCATGATGTTCCCCCAGGAATTGATGTCGTCCACATCGGATTGCTGGGCCAGGCGGGAGGCAAACAGCTCCAGCTTCTTCTCGAGGATGAAATTTCCGGCCCGGCAGGG
>CAJIBJ010000089.1_pt1 | contig 20815 bp, 16 predicted proteins | sample 9199331 | NCBI WGS metagenome assembly CAJIBJ01 (sample SAMEA7708300, study PRJEB35096) | sediment metagenome | biome: marine neritic benthic zone biome [ENVO:01000025]; feature: sediment [ENVO:00002007]; material: shallow marine sediment [ENVO:03000034] sea grass bed [ENVO_01000059] ... | reverse complement strand
TCGGGCAAGCGGAAAATGGCGATTTCCAGGCCGCCGAACGAGCTTCAACTCGCGCTCAACGTGGCCTGAAAACTTATCCACATAAGTTGTGGATAACCCTGTGCAGAAACGTGCGGCGCCAAAGATGTCGTGCGTCTCGTTCAGGATTGGTCAAAAATTGATCACTTTGAATACGCGTTTAAAAAACAATGACTTAGAGAGCAGTGCTTGTGACATTGTCTCCACACTGGATGTAAAAAATCTGCAACAAACACAATCAGGCACTTGTGCATAAAGAATTCGAATTGAATCGAGGAAATGGTCGTAAGCTATTGAAATAAGTTTTTCAGAATTCCGTCACAGTCGGGTTTTAAGCCCATGAAGTCAAATGTGGGTAAATCACGGTGCCTCAAAGATCCGGGATGCCGGATTCGATGGCCCAGGCGTCCAGTTGGTCCAGGATTCTTTGTGTTTCGGGTTCCTCCTTGTTCAGTTCCCGGGCTTCGCTCATAGCCGACCGGAATTGATCCAGGCTGAAATAATCCGGATCGCTCACCGTCACCAGCCGCGCCTTGCGGTCCTTGTCCCAGACACGGGTTTCTTCGAGGCTCAGGGTATCCGGATAGTTGCGGGCCCGGTAGCGAAACAGCATCAAAGGCAGGCGAGCGTCCTGGAACGACCACAAGTGATCGCCCAGTTCGCCGGGCGGCACGGCCAGGATCTTATTCATCAGGTGACGGTCGGCCCGGGAGAAAAAATCGCCGCTGTAAATCATGCGGTCCGGATCAGAACGGTCTTCGAATCCATGTCGCGACCCGGAAAAAACCTCGATGACTTTTTCCCTTACCGTGTCTAGCGAAGCGAGAATCCGCCGGGCGTGGGACTTGCACTTTTCGGGATCCAGGCCGATGCGCGCGGTATCCACCCCCTTGAGCGTTCCCAGCGGCGCCAGCATCGGCACATGGTTACCGTGCACTGCCTTTAGCGGCAGTCGCTCGATTCCGTCCGGAAGGTCATCGGCGGGAGTGAATACGAGATCGTGCATCACCTCAGCGGTTTCGTCGATCAGAGGGCCGGGATCGGCGAAGAGGTCGAAGGCGATGACCGACTTGGGCCGGTCGGGCATGACGGCCAGCGGGAGGATGAGGGAGGTGCATCCTCGTGTTGCCGCGATGCGTGAAGAAGAGTGCAGCAAGGGAGCGGGTTCGACCGTGTCCAGCAGCTTTGCAACGGCGCTGTAGTCGCGCATTTGCAGAGCCCATTGGAACAGTCTTGGCTGTGTTTTCTTCAACAGGCTCGCCAGTCCGATGGTGGCGCGCACATCCGCCAGCGCATCGTGGGCGCCCTCATGTTCGATTTGGTTCTCCCGGCTCAGGTCTTCGAGGCGGAAACTGGGCCTGCCCGGCTCGTGCATGGGCCATTCGACGCCATCGGGACGCAGGGCGTAACACATCCTGGCCAGGTCGATCAGGTCCCAGCGTGAATTGCCGTTGCGGTACTCCCGCTCGTAGGGGTCGCGAAGATTTCGATACAGAAGGTTTCGCGTGACCGTATCGTCAAAGCGGATACTGTTGTAACCGGCAGAGCAGGTACCGGGGACGGACATCTCATCCAGTATCCCCTGCGCGAATTCAGTTTCCGGCAAACCTTTTTTTTTCGCGTCCTGCGGTGTAATCCCGGTGATCAGGCAGGCCGTCGGATGGGGCAGCACGTCGTCCGCGGGCGCGCAGTACAACGTTATCGGGTCGCCGACCGGGTTGAGCTCGGCGTCCGTTCTCTGGGCGGCGAACTGGGCCGGCCGGTCGGCCATCGGATTGGCGCCGAAGGTTTCGTAGTCGTGCCATAGGAAGGATTTGACGGGCTTCATCGGGATTGTGCTCTTGGACTCGTTGGCCGGACGTGCCAACATGTTAACCAATTACGGCCCCGAGCCGAAGGCGGAAGCCGATCGGAATTGCGCCTTCGGATTCTTCACTGGACGATGTATCGATGACCCGACAATCGGAAGCTTTCGCAGAACTCCTGAACCTGATGGAACTCGAACCGCTGGAAGTCAACCTGTTTCGGGGCGTGAGCCGTGATATCGGGACCGAGCGTGTATTCGGCGGACAGGTGCTGGCGCAGGCGCTGATGGCGGCCAGCCAAACGGTCGAGGATCGCTTGGCGCATTCGCTGCATGCCTATTTTCTGCGGGCCGGAGATCACAAGGCGCCCATTGTATATAGCGTGGACCGTAGCCGTGACGGCGGCAGTTTCAGCGCACGGCGCGTCGTGGCCATTCAGCACGGACGGCCGATCTTCACACTGGCAGCATCGTTCCAGGTACAGGAGAAGGGCCTGGAGCACCAGTTCGACATGCCCAGTGTGCCGCCTCCTGGCGAGGTGGATCCGATCGCATTGATTCCGTCCGATGATTTCGACCACATGCCTGAAAACATGCAGCGCTGGCTGGACCGTTTCGGCCCGTTTGAATTCCGCGCCGTGCGTGGTTCCGACCCCGACCACCCGTCGCCGCAACCGCCGTTCAAGGAACTCTGGTTCAAGCTGCACGGCCAGCTGGATGACGATCCCAAACTGCATCGCGCGCTGCTGGCCTATGTCTCCGACTTCCACCTGGTGGGCACGGCGACCCAGCCGCACGGCATTTCCTGGGTGCAGGGTAACCTGATCCTGGCCAGCCTGGATCACGCGATGTGGTTCCACCGGGACTTCCGTCTCGACGACTGGTTGCTTTATGCTTGCGACAGCCCCAGTTCCGGAGGAGGCCGCGGTTTCGCCCGTGGCATGATTTACGATCAGCAGGGCCGGCTGGTGGCCAGCACGGCGCAGGAAGGCGTGATTCGCTTGCGCAGAAGTGAATGATGATAGGAGCGATGAACATGAGTCAGCAGACCGCGAGTTTCGCAGCAGGATGTTTCTGGGGCGTGGAAGCCCGCTTTCGCGAAGTGAAAGGTGTTAGTGATGCGGTGTCAGGCTACATGGGCGGGCACCTGGAGAATCCCGGCTACAGGCAGGTTTGTGCAGGTGACACCGGGCACGCCGAGACCGTGCAGGTGAGCTTCGACGACGGCCAGGTCAGCTACCGTGAACTGCTCGACCTCTTCTTCGAAATGCACAACCCGACCACGCTGAATCGCCAGGGCCCGGATTTCGGCAGCCAGTACCGCTCGGCGATATTCTGGCATGATGAGAGCCAGCAGGCCGAGGCCAGGGCAAAAATCGACGAATTGGACAACTCGGGAAAATGGCCCAACCCGGTCGTCACCGAAGTGTCTCCTGCCGGCACGTTCTGGCGCGCCGAGGAATACCACCAGCGCTACTTCGAAAAAAACAGCAGCGCCCACTGCAAAATCTGATTCTCCCCTCCTCCCGGAAAATCCCAAACCCATGTAAGAGCGGATATATCCGCTCCTACTTATTAAGCTTGGAGACGATCCAGAGGAGGATGACGGCGCCGATGGTGGCCGTGACCACGGAACCAATGATCCCGGCGCCCAGTTCCGCGCCGAACATGCCGAACAGCCAGCCGCCCAGTACACCGCCGATGACACCGATGATGATGTTCATCAGGATGCCCTGGCCCTTGCCTTTCATGATCATTCCGGCCAGCCATCCGGCGATTCCGCCGACCACCAGCGAGGCAAACAGTCCTTCCATTATGATTTCTCCTGTCCGGCCGGGCCCGGGAGGCGGCCCGGAACTTTGATGATATCCGCGGTCAGAATGAAATAACCGCTTGATTCAGTTTAAAATACGGCAGGCGAAAGATAAATACGCCACGGAGCAGGAGACGGGATTTGCCAGGGAAAGCGAAGTCAGGATGGGAAGCGGGCGCTGTCATGAGCGTGCTGCTGGCGCTGTGGATTCTGCCATCCATCGCCCTGGCGCAAGTCTACAAGTGGGTGGACGAGGATGGCATCGTGACCTACTCGAACATCGCTCCGCCGGAGAACCAGGACTACCAGACGCTTCGTTTTCCCTGCTATGCGGCTGATCCCAAGTGCCGTTCGGTCCGTTGGGAAGAAGTCCCGCTGAACACGCAGGCCTTCCGCAGCGAGATACGCACAGCCTCCGAATTCAACGCCGTGGAAGAGTCCCTGATCCGGGCGATCATCCACGCCGAGTCTGCCTACCAGCCGGACGCGCAGTCGCCCAAGGGCGCACAGGGCCTGATGCAGCTCATGCCGCAGACGCAGGCCGAACTCGACGTCAGGGATCCCTTCGACCCGCGAGACAACATCTCCGGCGGAGCGCGTTATCTCTCGCAACTGCTGCAGGAATTCAATGGCGACTTCGAACTGGCGGCGGCGGCCTACAACGCCGGCCCGGCGGCGGTGTATAAATACGGCGGCGTCCCGCCCTACGATGAAACGCAGGAGTATGTCCGGCGGGTGAAAATCCTGTACCGGCGGTACGACCAGGCGCTCTGATCAGTAAACCAGTCTCGCGTCCGTGACGCTGTCCAGTTCCCCCAGGGCGGCCACCAGTTCCTCGCAGGCTTTAACGTTCCATTCCTCGCCGAGTTCCAGCCGGGCACGGGCGCGGGCATTGCTGTAATTGAGCCAGACGCGGGCCGAACCGTCCTGGTAGGGCGCAAAGGTGGATTGCAGGTCGGCGCATATGTCTTCTTCCGGTCCGCGGATGGATATCCGGACCCCCTTGGCGAAGCGCGACTTGGCCTCCGCCAGGGTCATTATCTTCTGCGCGTTCATACGGTATCCGCCGGAAAAGGCGTCGGTGGAAACCCGGCCCTCGACGACGATGATTTCGTCCTTGTTCAACAGCTCGGCATACAGGGTCCAGCTGTCGTCGAACAGCGCGGTTTCGATCCGTCCGGTGTGATCCTCAATGGAAACGAAGCCGCCGCGGTTGCCCCGGCGCCGGATCGCCCGCACCAGGCCTGCAAGCACCATGGGCGTGCCCGATCGCTTGCCCTTGCTTTCCGCGGGCATCCGTTTGTCGATGGCGCCGAGCGTGCAGGTCGTGAAGCGCGCGAGATCATCAGCCTGGAGTTCAACCGGGTGTCCGGTCAGGTAAAGGCCCAGGGTGTCCCGTTCGGCCTGCAGGCCCTGCAGACGGGTCCAGGGCGGCACCGCACGGTGTTCGGTGATATGCGGCGCGCTGGATTCGCTGAAATTGCCGAACATGTCGACCTGGCCGGATTCCTGGTCGCTCTGGTATTGTTCCGCAGCGCGCAGGGCTTCGGGCAGTTCATCGAGCATGCGCGCGCGATTGCGGTCCGGGTCCAGGCCGTCCATGGCGCCGGAACGGATCAATACATCCATGGCGCGCCGATTCACTTTGTGATGGTCTGAACGGTTACAGAAATCGGACAAGTCGCTGAACCCCCCCCTGGCCTCGCGCTCACTCTCGACCATGTCGATGGCCGCGTGACCCACGCCCTTCAACGCGCCCAGGCCATAGCGGATCGAACGGTCGTCGATTGCCATGAAGGCATGCCGCGAACTGTTGATGTCCGGAGGCAGCACGTCCAGTTCCAGGTCGCGGCATTCGTGGATGAACTCATCCACCTTGTCCGTGGTGTCCATGTCCGAAGACAGCACGGCAGCCATGAATTCGGCCTGGTAGTGAGCCTTGAGCCAGGCGGTCTGGTAGGCGATCAGCGCGTAGGCGGCTGAATGCGACTTGTTGAAGCCGTAGCCGGCGAACGTCTCCATCTGGTCGAAAATCAGGTTGGCGGTGTCTTCCTCCACCTCGTTTTCCATTGCGCCTTCCACGAAGATGATGCGCTGCTTGGCCATCTCGGCCGGTTTTTTCTTGCCCATGGCGCGGCGCAGTAAGTCAGCCGAGCCCAGCGTGTAGCCGGCCAGATCCTGGGCAATCTGCATCACCTGCTCCTGGTACAGGATCACGCCGTAGGTGGGTTTCAGGATGTGCTCGAGCGCCGGGTGGGGGTAACGGACCACCTGGCGTCCGTGCTTGCAGTCCACGTAGGTCTGCACCATGCCCGATTCCAGCGGACCCGGCCGGAATAGCGCAACCAGCGCGACAATCTCCTCGAAACTGTCGGGTACCAGCCGCCGGATCAGGTCCTTCATGCCACGCGACTCGAGCTGGAAGATCGCGGTGGTCTTGCAGGACTGGAGCAGGCGGAAGGTCTCCGGGTCATCCATTGGAAGCTTTTCGAGATCGATCGGATTCTTTCCGGCCTCGGCCCGATCCGCGTTGATGGTTTTCAGGGCCCAGTCGATGATGGTCAGCGTGCGCAGGCCCAGGAAATCGAATTTGACCAGGCCGATTGTTTCGACATCGTCCTTGTCGAACTGGGTCACGACGCTGCCGCCGCCCGCTTCGCAGAACAGGGGGGCGAAATCGGTCAGCGGAGAGGGCGCGATCACCACGCCGCCTGCATGTTTTCCGGCATTGCGCTTGAGACCCTCGAGCGACATCGCCAGCTCCAGTATGGCCCGGGTATCTTCTTCCTCGTCGTGGCGTCGCTTCAGCTGCGGCTCTTCGATCAGGGCCTGCTCCAGCGTCATGCCCAGCGTGGGCGGGATCAGCTTGGCGATGCTGTCCACGAAACCGTAACCGTGCCCCAGCACGCGCCCGCAGTCCCGCACCACGGCCTTGGCCGCCATTGAGCCGTAGGTGATGATCTGGCTGACCTGGTCCCGCCCATACTTGCGGGCCACGTAGTCGATCACAAGGTCGCGCTTCTCCATGCAGAAATCGACGTCGAAATCCGGCAAGGAAATGCGTTCGGGATTCAGGAATCTTTCAAACAGCAGGTCGTGGACGAGTGGATCCAGGTCGGTGATACCCAGTGCGTAGGCCACCAGTGAGCCGGCGCCGGATCCCCGTCCGGGCCCGACCGGAATGTCGTTTTCCTTCGCCCAGTGGATGAAGTCGGCGACGATCAGGAAATAGCCGGGGAAGCCCATCTGGTTGATCACGCCGAGTTCCAGGTCCAGACGCGCCGCGTACTCCTCTTCCGGATGCTGCGGCCCGGCCGGGTGCCGGGCCAGGCGTTTCTCCAGGCCCCGGTGCGATTCCTGTTGCAGGTATTCTTCGATGCCGAGCCCGTTGGGCGTCGGGAAGTCGGGCAGGTAGTAGGTTCCGAACTCCATCTCCAGGTTGCAGCGCATGGCCAGTTGCCAGGCATTCTCCAGCGCTTCGGGAAGATCCTCGAAAAGCTCCTGCATTTCCTCGGGACTTTTCAGATACTGTTCTTCCGAATAGCGCCGCTCGCGCCGCTTGTCGGCCAGCAGGCGGCCGTCGTGGATGCACACGCGCGCTTCGTGCGCGTGGAAGTCCTCACGGTCCAGGAAACGCACATCGTTGCTGGCGATAACCGGCAGCGCCAGCGAAGCGGCAATATTCAGCGCCACGGATTCGTACTGGCTTTCCTGGTCCCTGCCGGTACGTTGAAGTTCGATGTAGAAACGGTTCGGGAACAGCGTGGCCCATTGTTCCGCCAGCAGCCGCGCCCGGTTGGGATGACCGGCCAGGATGGCCTGGCCGATGTCGCCTTCCCGGCCGGCCGAGAGCGCGATCAGTCCGTCGGTGCAGTCGGCCACCCAGTCACGGCGCACGAACGGCATGCCGTGGTGCTGCCCTTCAAGGTAACCCCGACTCAGCAGGTTGCACAGGTTCAGGTAGCCCTGCCGGTCCTGGCACAACAGCACCAGTCTCGTGATGTGATCGGGGTCTTCGGGCGAGCGCAACAGGAAGTCCGAGCCGACGATTGGCTTGAGTCCGGCGGCCTCGGCGGCCCGGTAGAACTTCACCAGCGAGAACAGGTTGTGCTGGTCGGTCACTGCGACGGCGGGCATGCCCAGGTCCCGGACCCGCTCGACCAGTTGCTTGATCCTGACCGTGCCGTCGGCCATCGAGTATTCGGTGTGAAGGTGGAGGTGAATGAATGGCGCCGGCATCCGCCAAGGTTAGGGGGATCGGGCCAGTCTGTAAATACCGTGCCGGGATTTTTTGTTGCTTTCCCGGTGCAGGGGCGATCGCGGGTATCATTGACCCATGGCCATCCTTTTCATCAGCGGCATCAATGACCTTTCCACCATGGGAGTCAACCTCGACGACAAGGGTCAAATGGTGCAGTTGCTGGATGGCAACTGCTCGGTGCACGGCAGAATCCCGCTGAAGGAAGGCGTGGCCGCCTATGCGGTGCTGTTCGGCAAAGGGGTCAAGCAGCCGAAGTTCGGTTTTTCCCAGGTTCCGTCGCTGATATTCAATCAGATCGCCGATGCGGACACTCACCGCGGCTCCCTGGAGCGGTGCATCGAAATGTGCTCAGAGGTGCCCTCGCCCGTGATCAACCAGCCGGAGCGGGTGCTGGAGACCACCCGGGACCGGATCTCCGAAGTCTTGCAGGACATCGACGGCGTCGTCATGCCGCGAACCCTTCGTTTCCAGCCACGCTCGCCCGATGCGGTATACGGGCATGCCGGGGCGACCGGCATCGGGTTCCCGTTCATCGTGCGGATCGCCGGCGACCATGCCGGAAAGAGCATGGTCCGGATAAACGGAACGGAAGACCATGACGACCTGCATGCCCTGCCGTTCGACGGCCGGGATTTCTACCTGACCGAGTACGTTGACTGCCGAAATCCGGACGGGTTGTACAACAAGCAGCGCTTCGTGGTCATAGACGGCGAACCGGTACTGCGCCACTGGCTGCAACAGGATCAGTGGAACATCCATGGCAGCAGCCGTGATTTCATGCTGGCCAGGGAAACCTGGGTTGAGGATCATAAGCGCATGCACTTTCTGGAGACAGAGATGCTGCCCGGGCTGATGCCGGCCTTCAGGACCATCTACGACCGCATCGGCCTGGAGTACTTCGGGGTGGACTGCTGCGTGCGGCCGGATGGCGAACTGGTCGTATTCGAAGTCAATGCCAACATGAACGTGCTGCACAATCCCTACCCGGAAATGAACGAGCAGATGAGGAAGATTCACCGGGCGATCCACGCGATGCTGACGAGGCACTCGGGCGAGTCCGTCATTTAGGATTCCGAGGCTTGAGTGACGCGGCGCGGCGTGGTATCTTGCGCGCCCCTGAACGGGATATAATGCCGCTTTCAGGTGTTTTTCGGGCGCGTAGCTCAGCGGTAGAGCACTGTGTTGACATCGCAGGGGTCACTGGTTCGATCCCAGTCGTGCCCACCAGTTTCAGAAGAGGCCATTGTTCGCAATGGCCTTTTTCTATTCCGGGTCCATGAAGTCGTCGGGCCGTTCCGAGTAGTATTTCCGGCCGAGGTCGTCGTGGTCCGGCGTCATGTAGGTGAAGAACAGTGATTGCCGGTCGTGGTCCGAACGGTTCGGTCCGCTTCTGTGCGGCGTCATCGAATGAAAGAACACCGCGTCCCCGGGATTCAGTTCTGGCCGAAACCCGGTTTCTGCAACCACCGAGTTCTCATCCACGTCGAGCGGATTGCCGGGAGGCGGCGGCAGTTTCGCGTGGTGCAGGCCCGGGAAAAGCTCGAGCGCGCCACTCCCGGCCTCAAAACGGTCCAGCGCCACCAGGACCGTCACGAAATCGTCCGGCGAGGCATCCCCCAGCCCCGGCCAATAGCTGTAGTCCTGGTGCAGCGCATAACCGCAGGTTTGCGGCCATTTCGAAATCAGCTTCAACTTGAAAAGTTCAGGCGTTCGGCGCTTCAGCAACTGCTCCACGATTGCGATGATCCGGGAGTCCCCGGCCGCGGCTCTGAAAACCGGTGAGATATCGGCCACCGGGTCGATCCGGTCAGCCACTGTCCCGCCTTCGACGCGCCGGCGTCTCTGGATGCGCCGATGGGTCGGATCACCCTCCATCAACCGCCATAACCGGTCGGATTCTTCTCGAAACTCTGCGATTTGCCGTGGACCAAACAGTCCGCCGACAAGCAGGAATCCCTGCTGCCAATAACGTTCAAGCTGCGATGACGACAGGGTTCTCATCCCAGTTTCCTGTACCACTCGGTCTGTTCGGCAACGGGGTGGTAATCCGCATTTTCATACATCTTCAATGCCACCCCGTCACCCATGGCGAAGCAGCCGGCCGCGGCCTTGCCGTCTTTCCTGGCCATCGCAGCGATCAGCCTTGCCGCCTGCGCCCCGATTCCCATGCCCCGGAAGCGGGGATGGATGACAATGTTCTTGAGCCGACCGATCCGGGCTGACGGCGCGAAACCGACTGCTCCGCAGACCTGTTCGTGGAGAACGATCAGGAAAGCCTTCATGTAGCCCGCCTCGCATTTGCGGCGTTCCATCTCCAGCCAGGCATCGGCTGGAGATTCGTGGCCGTCGGGACCGAGGTTGATGTCCCGGTGGAGCGCCAGCTTCGCGCTCCAATCCCGCTCTGACACCACCGGCCGCAGCACCGTGGCCGCCGTTTCATCCCCCGCCGGCGCAGGATCCATTTTCGAATTGAGAAGCGCGATCTCCGTCTCCTTTCGGTAACCGCGGCGTAAGAGCAGGGACTCGGCCTCCGGGTCGGGGGCCCATTGATAGATTCGCGCGTGCCCATAACCCAGTCGGGCGATGCGCTGCTCCAGCCTCGGCAGAGCCTGCGCCAGTCCCGCGGTGGAAGACTGCGGGTGCACGACACAGGCGGCGGCGAGTTCCGCCAGGCCCGGCAGATAGGCAATCCGGTAGCCCCCCAGTTCCTCGGTTTCGGCGCCGGCGCAAAAATAAGCGGCGTCGGTTTCGAGTAACTCTTCGGCCAGTTCATCGGGTCCGAAACTTGCTGCAAAACGTGCCATGGCGCTTCGTTTGGATATCCAAGGGTCGGGGAGCAGGTGACAGTCTTGACTGTACTTGAATTTGAAGGCACGGGGAATGGAAAGGTTGCCGATCCGGCAAAGCCGCGCCGGCCGTTTTCGACAGTCCGAATGCACTTCCGCACGTCGTAGGCTAAACTCCCTGCACAATGCCCCGCCTTCGCAGCGGTGCGCGATAACAAAAGGGTCGGTGTTCCGGACGGGTATCCAGAACATCTGTTTGAGACATTCAAGAGGGTATTTGCATGAATTTTCAGAGATTTTTCGTTGTGGCGCTGGCCACTGCGCTGATCAGCGCCTGTGCCTCGGCGCCGCCGGCAGGAACGTCAGCGGCAGCCTCGCCGGGCTTGAACGCTCCGGCCGGCTGGACCCCTAGCGGCGGTACATCCCGGATTTCCGGAACCGGTTCGATCAGCTACCAGGCGGACGGCCCGTATCCCGTCGACCTGCGCACCGTGCCGGTCGGCGAGTATGACCCCAATAACCAGTTGGCCAGTGGCAGGCAGCGCGGCCGAATTGAAAGCCAGGTTTCCGACGATGCGGCAGAGCGGTTGCGCGAAGAGGCGTTGCTGTTACCGCCCCAGTTCGGCATCGATCAGGCATTTCAGAAAGAGGTCAGCCAACGCAATCTGACCGAGGGTACCAGCTTCGACAGCCTCGACTACGCGGACTGCTGCGGCGGGGGTGGCAACGTGCCCCCCGATCCGGAACTGGCCGTGGGGCCCAACCACATCATCGCTGTGGTCAATGTCGCTTTCGCCATTTACGACAAGAGCGGCGCCCTGCTTTCCGGGCCGACAACTTTCTCCAGCTTTTTCGCCGGAACGCCAGGCTGCAGCAACACCAGCGTTTTCGATCCCAATGCGATTTATGACGAATCGGCTGATCGTTTCATCATCGGCATAGACGGCAACGGCACGGACTATTGCGTAGCCGCGACAAGCGGCGCAGATCCCTTGGGTACCTGGAACCGCTACGGCTTCGCTACCGACATCAACGGTAATTTCTTCGACTTCCCACATGTCGGCGTCGGCCTCGACGCAATTTACATGGGCGCGAACATGTTTGGCGGATCTTTCGCTGAAGGCCGGCTCTGGGCCATGGACAAGTTTGACCTGTACAGCGGCGCCTCGCTGACCGTCGTGACCCAAAGCACAGGCAATGACGGCACACCGCAGCCCATGCACCTGCACGGCTGGAACCAGGGGACCTGGCCGCTTGCCGGGCCTCACTACATCATTACCGACGACCAGTTCAACGGGGCCACCTATGCCGTCTGGAGCTGGGAAGACCCTTTTGGCCTGGATGACCTGAACAAGGACGGGACCGTCAACCTCAGCGCAGCCACCGGCGTCAGCGCCGGCTTCCCGGTCGACTGGCCGCAGGCCGGCTCCAGCGCCAACCTGCAGGGCAACGACTGGCGCGTGCAGGACGCCGACTACCGCAACGGCGACATCTGGATGTCGACGACCATAGCGTGTAATCCAGGTGGCGGCACGGTCAACTGCGCCCGTTGGGCGCGCATCGATCCCACGGGACCCAGCGTGATCGACGCCGGCGTCCTGGCGTCTAATGGTGAATACCGCACCTTCCCCAATGTCGCGGCCAATCACTGCGACGACATGGCGCTGGGTTACACCAAGGGCTCCGCCACCACGTTCGCCTCGATTTACGTGGCGGGCCGCGAGAGCGGTGACGCTCCGGGTACCCTGCAGACTGAAATGCTGCTAAAGGCGGGCGAAGTGGCCTACTCGTCATTTGGTAACGATCCACCGCCGCACCGATGGGGCGACTATACCGAAATGGCCGCTGATCCCGACGGACAGACGTTCTGGTACCTGGGCGAATACAGCAAGGAAACTGGCGCAATCTCCAAGTGGGGCACATACATCGGCTCCTTCAGTTTTGGCGATTGTGGTGTCGGTCCGGGTGCGGCCAGCAACCCGTCTCCGGCCAACGGCGCCTCGGGCGTCGATACCGAGGCCAATCTCTCCTGGACTGCCGGCGCGAATGCCGACAGCCACGACGTCTACTTCGGAACCGATTCCACCCCGGATGCCGGCGAATTCCAGGGCAACCAGGCCGGAACGACCTTTGACCCGGGCACGCTCGCCAATTCAACTACTTTCTACTGGCGTATTGACGAAGTGAACGTCGACGGCACCACGACCGGTACGGTCTGGAGTTTCACTACCGAGGCCGCGCCGATTCCACCGGGGCCGGCCAGCAATCCGAGTCCGGCCGATGGCGCGAGCGGCGTCGGCGTCAACGCGGATCTGAGTTGGGATCCGGGCGCAAACGCGGATTCCTACGACGTCTACCTCGATGGCGTGTTCCAGGGCAATACAACAGGTACTTCCTACGATCCGGGTACGTTGACGGCGGGTACCTTATATAACTGGTACGTGGTGTCCAAGAACGCTTTCGGCACGGCCGACAGCGCAACGTGGTCGTTCACCACCGCTGCTCAGCCGAAGTTCAAGATCGCCGATGTAAGCGTTACAGACATACCGGCGAACGGCCCGCGTACGCGCGGACAGGCGACCGTGACTGTGAGAAATGTGGCAACGAATGCCCTGGTCGACGGCGTCGAGGTGAGCGGTACTTTCAGCGGCGACTGGAGCGGTGTGCGCAGCGGCACCACGGGCGCAAACGGCCAGGTCGTGCTGCAGACCCCGCCGGTGAAGAACGGCTCCAGCTACGATTTCTGCGTAGACACGGCCAGTAAGGCCGGCTGGGCGTTCGATCAGGTGAACAGCGTGGGCCTGTGTAACGGACCGCCGCCTGCGACGGGTTCGGTCCAGGGCACCGTGACTGATAACGACACCGGACTGCCGATTGCAGGCGCGGACGTGAGCGCCTCCAGCGGCCAGAACGATACGACGAATGCCTCCGGCGACTACCTGTTGACCGACGTACCGGTCGGGTCTCCCACGGTAACGGCCAGCGCTTCGGGCTACCAGTCCGAAAACCAGGTGGTTCCCGTGACTGACGGCGGCACCAGCACGGCGAATTTCGCGCTGGATCCGAACCCCGTCGGCGGTTCAGTCCGGGTGCGGTCCGTCACGGTAACGACCGTGAACCAGGGCAGGGGCGTCAAGAATGGCCGCGCCACGGTGGTCGTCGAGGACGATGTTGGCAACCTGGTGTCCGGCGCAATCGTCACGGGCGATTTCACGGGTTCATTCAACGAGCCAGGCCGGACGAGCGGCCCAACGAACGCCAGCGGCAGCACCGCGATAGACACCAACGGCAGCAAGAAGGGTGGCATTTCGCTCACGTTCTGCGTGACTGATATCGCGCATCCCGGTCTGGCCGACTTCTCGGGTCTTGAGTGCGACTCTCTTTGAACGTTGAATCGCCGGCTTGGAGTGATCGAAGCCGGCGTTGAAACAAAGGCCCCTCCGCGGAGGGGCCTTTTTTTGAACCGGATCGCTCGTTATTGCTTGCTGACCATGGCTGCGGTCAACCCGTGCTCAGGCCTGGCTTGCGTTTCCAGCACGATTGCAGGCGACGGTTTGACCGGTGCGCGCGTGAACAGCATGATCAGCGCGCCGATCAGGCAGGCCACGCCGGCGATGACGAACGGCGTCATCCAGACCTTGGGCGATGATCCCGCGGACGCCGCGTCCTTGAACAGGCCGGCCAGCAGCGGTCCGAGGATGCCGGCCACGCCGTAGGCCGTGAAAATCCAGCCATAGTTGCGGCCCACTTCCTTGTTGCCGAAATAATCCGCCGTGATGGCCGGGAACAGCGCGAAGATGCCGCCGTAATTGAAGCCCACGAAAGACGCGCCGACGATCAGGCCGGTGGCCAGGCCCAGGTTGATGAAGCCATGGTACATCGCCAGCATGATCACGCCCTGAAACGCCGACATCGCGATGATGGCCGCCTTGCGTCCGATCCGGTCGGAGAACATGCCCCACAGGATGCGGCCCAGGCCGTTGAAGATGGCATACCAGGCCATCGCGGTTCCGGTGATCACGATGGCGTTCTCCACGCCACGGTATTCCAGCGCGTCCAGGCCGAACAACTGGATGCAGTAAATCACCATCAGCCCGGCGATCGCGGAGGAAGCGAACACCAGCCAGATGGCATAGTACTGGGGCGTGCGCAGCATCTGGCCCGGCGTGAAGCCGTTGCCGTTCGACTGCTCGACCGCGGCGGCCTCGGCCGGATCCCAGCCTTTGGGCCGGTAGCCCTCGGGCGGATTGACCATGACGAAGCTGCCCAGCAGCACCAGGGCCGCGAATACGAAGCCGTAAATCAGGAACACGCTCTGCACGTGCGGCAGGCCGAACACCTCGGTGGTGTTGAGCAGGCCGCCGAACCAGGAGCCGGCCAGTTTCACCCAGATGGTGGCGCCGAATCCGAAGCCGGCCACGGCCAGCCCGGTGATGGTGCCCTTCTTGTCCGGGAACCACTTCACGCCCACCGCGATCGGGACCACGTAGGCCATACCGATGCCGGCGCCGGCCACGATGCCGATGAAGATGAACTGCGACCAGAAGTTGCTGCCGAACAGGCCGCCCAGCACGAAGCCCAGGCCCAGCAGCAGGCCACCCAGGATGGTCATCAGCCGCGGTCCGGTCTTTGCCTGCCAGCGGCCGGCCAGCACCATGACCAGTGCAAAGGTCGCCAGCCCGGCGGAAAAGATCCAGGCCGTCTGCGTGGCCGAGAACTGGTAGATGCCGCTTGGATCGGTCAGAAGCTTGGTGAAAACCGACCAGGCGTAGAGGGCCCCGAGGGCCAGTTGGATAAGGATGGCGCCGATCACGACCAGCCATCGATTAGGAACATGATTAGTTTTCATAATAATTAAATTAGCCATTTTAAATTAAGTACTTACGGCAAATAACGCCGACTCGGAATCCGAGTGCATTATCTTCTAAATTAGATACGTTAAAAATGATTGAGATCATCCAGCCGGTCGAATTTTTATATCGCTCAGCCGGCCGGGCACAGCGGTGAATTCGGCGGGGTGAAAAGTGCTGATTCCGCTTTTATCAGCCACGCAATGCCCGTACAATAGCCCCATGAACGCGCAGACCCGAACTATCGATTGAATAAGAGACCCAGCAGGGCGGCTTCCAAAGGGCGCTTTGCGCCTTTTTTTGTTTTCGGGGAAAAATTTTGAAGGAGAACAACGGCCATGCCAGCCATAACGCTCCCTGACGGGAGCCAGAAACAATTCGACCAGGCCGTCACGGTGATGGACGTTGCCAAAGACATCGGTCCCGGGCTCGCAAAGGCAACCCTGGCCGGCGAGGTCGACGGCATACTGTTCGACGCGAGCCACCTGATCGAGAACGACGCCGAGCTTCGCATCATCACGGCACGTGACGAAGAGGGATTGGAAATCATCCGCCACTCCACCGCCCACCTGATGGCGCAGGCGGTCGAGCGGCTCTTCCCCGAAAGCCAGGTCACGATCGGCCCGGTGATCGAGGACGGTTTTTTCTACGATTTCTCCTATCCGCCCGGCTTCACGATGGAGGACCTGGACCGCATCGGCGCCGAAATGCGCCGTATCGTGAAAGACGAACTGCCGGTCACGCGCGAAGTCTGGAACCGGGGTGAGGCCGTCCAGTTTTTCCGCCAGGAGGGCGAGGAATACAAGGCGGAGATCATCGAGGACCTGCCCGGGGACGAGGAGATCACCCTCTACCGCCAGGGCGAATGGGTCGATTTGTGCCGCGGTCCACATGTACCCGACACGGGCAAGCTGGGCCAGTTCCGCCTGACCAAGCTGGCCGGCGCCTACTGGCGCGGCAACAGCGACAACGAGATGCTGCAGCGCATCTACGGCACGGCCTGGCCGACCAAGAAAGAGCTCAACGCTTATCTGACGCGGTTGGAAGAGGCCGAGAAGCGCGACCACCGCCGCCTGGGCAAGCAACTGGACCTGTTCCACTTCCAGGAAGAGGCGCCCGGCATGGTGTTCTGGCACGACAAGGGCTGGCGCATCTACACGGAGGTCGCCGGCTACATCCGCGAGCAACTGCGTCGCCATGGCTACCAGGAAGTGAACACGCCGGAAGTGGTCGATATCCGGCTGTGGGAAAAATCCGGCCACGCGGACAAGTTCGGTGACGATATGTTCATCACGGAGTCGGAAAACCGCACCTACGCGATCAAGCCGATGAATTGCCCCTGCCACGTGCAAATCTACAATTCTGGCCTGCACAGTTACCGCGACTTGCCGATCCGCATGGCGGAGTTCGGATCCTGTCACCGCAACGAGCCTTCCGGCGCGCTGCACGGCTTGATGCGCGTGCGCTCGTTCACGCAGGACGACGCGCATATTTTCTGCACACAAGACCAGGTGCAGTCCGAATCAGCCAAATTCATCGAGTTGCTGTACCGCATCTATGCCGATTTCGGGTTTGACGAAATTCTTGTCAATCTGTCGACCCGGCCGGAAAACCGAATCGGTTCTGACGAATTGTGGGACCGGTCCGAAGCCATGCTCGCGGCGTCCCTGGACGAAGCGGGTATCTCGTGGGAGGAAAATCCGGGGGAGGGCGCTTTTTACGGCCCCAAGATCGAATTCTCATTAAAAGACTCGATCGGCCGCGTATGGCAGTGCGGCACGCTGCAGGTCGATTTCAACATGCCCGGGCGGCTGAGCGCGACCTACATCGACGAAGACAGCTCCCGGCAGACGCCGGTGATGTTGCACCGCGCCATTCTCGGCTCGCTGGAGCGCTTCATCGGCATCCTGATCGAAAACTACGGCGGCGCGTTTCCGCCCTGGCTGGCGCCGGTCCAGGCGGTGGTTCTAAATATCAGCGAAAAGCAGAACGACTACTGCGAAAAGGTCGCCGAAGCCCTTGGGAATAAAGGTTTCCGGGTGGAACCCGACTTGAGAAACGAGAAGATCGGCTTTAAAATTCGCCAGCACACTCTGTCGAAGGTGCCGTACCTGCTCGTGGTGGGGGACCGCGAAGTGGAAAACGGCACGATAGCGGTCAGGACAAGGTCTGGTGAAGACCGCGGCAGCATGCCGGTGGAAGAATTCATGAAGCACCTCGCCGATGATGTGGGGCGGCGGGGACGAACAGATAATCTGAAGGAGGATTGACACATCGCAGCTAAAAATCAGAAGACGCGGCGCAACTCGGATATAACCGCACCGCAGGTCCGCGTCATCAATGCGGCCGGAGATCAGGCCGGAATCATGAGCATCGAAGACGCACTCAGTCTGGCGGAAGAGGACGGGTTGGACCTGGTGGAAATCGCACCCAACTCCGAACCCCCGGTATGCCGCATCATGGACTACGGCAAGTTCCGGTTCGAACAGGCCAAAAAGGCACAGATAGCGAAAAAGAAACAGAAGAATATCCAGGTCAAGGAAGTGAAATTCCGGCCTGGAACGGAAGAGGCCGACTACCAGGTGAAAATGCGTAACGTTCACCGCTTCCTGGACGAAGGCAACAAGGTGAAGCTGACGCTGCGTTTCCGGGGCCGCGAGATGGCGCACCGCGAACTGGGCGCCGCCATGCTCAAGCGCGTGGAGACCGAGTTGGCCGAGGAAATCACAGTCGAGCAGTACCCGCGGATGGAAGGCCGCCAGATGGTGATGATGGTCGCCCCCAAGAAACACTGAGGATCATCCCGCACCTGTACCTGTCCCTTTACCTTCACCTGTAAGAGCGAATTTATTCGCGATGGTTTTGATCTGTTTTTCTTTACGCTGATTCAGAAAATCAAAAAACCAAAACCATCGCGAATAAATTCGCTCTTACGTCTTGAAATTTCATGGGTTTAGGCCCACAATACGCACCCCGCAAAAATGAGCGGGCAAAAGAAGCGTTTCCGAGCCAAAAAGAGCCCCCCGGGCCGCTCGTGTCACGTCAAATGTAGCGTCCCCTTGAAGGGACAAAAAAGGAGCATCACCATGCCCAAGTTGAAAACCAACAGGGGTGCGGCCAAGCGTTTCAAGAAAACCGCCTCGGGCGGCTTCAAGCGTGGCCACGCCTATCACAGCCACATTCTGACCAAGAAAGACCAGAAGCGTAAACGCGGCCTGCGCGGAACCGGCATGATCAGTTCCGCCGACAAGAAAGTCGTCAAGCGCCTGCTGCCGCATTCATAAAGGAGGGTCGGAAAAATGGCAAGAGTAAAACGTGGTGTGACGACACGAGCCCGTCACAAGAAAGTTCTGAAGGAAGCCAAGGGCTATTACGGCGCGCGGCGCAAGGTCTATCGCGTCGCCAAGCAGGCGGTCACCAAGGCCGGGCAGTATTCCTACCGCGACCGCCGTCAGCGCAAGCGGCAGTTCCGCAGCCTGTGGATCGTCCGCATCAATGCGGCCGCACGCGATTATGGCCTGTCCTATAGCCGGTTCATCGACGGCCTGAACAAGGCGGACATCGAAGTGGATCGCAAGGTGCTGGCCGACCTGGCCGTGCACGACAAGGCGGCGTTCCAGGCACTGGCCGAAAAAGCAAAAGCCGCCCTGTAAGAGCGGATCTGTCCGCGATCAGGTGAGTCTCCGGATTCACCGCGGAAACCGAGGCGATTGATTTCGCCTTCGCACAGCGAACGGCCCGAAAAGTGAACCAAGTCAACGATTTGCAATCCCGAGCGCTGGCCGAGATTTCGGCCAGCGCCGATCTGCGGCAGCTCGACGAGCTGCGTGTGCGCTATCTCGGCAAAAAAGGCGAGATTACCGCGCAGCTCAAGTCGCTTGGTTCGATGGAGCCGGAACAGCGCAAGTCCTTTGGCCAGGCGGTCAATGCCGCCCGCGACGCGCTGAACCAGGCGATCCAGGCACGGCGTCAGGAGCTGGAATCCGAAGCGCTTCGGCAGAAATTGCTGGACGAGAGAGTCGACGTGACCCTGCCGGGCCGCGGCGAGCAGCGCGGCGGTCTGCACCCGGTGACGATGGCCATGGAACGGGCGATCGGCATTTTCACCAAGCTGGGCTTCGATGTGGCCACCGGGCCGGAAGTCGAAGACGATCACTACAATTTCGAATCGCTGAATTTTCCGCCCCATCACCCGGCGCGGGCCATGCACGATACCTTCTACTTCGGCGACGGGCGCCTGTTGCGCACCCATACCTCGCCGGTGCAGATCCGCGTAATGGAGAACAGCGATCCGCCTTACCGGATCATCGCGCCGGGCAAAGTGTTCCGCAGCGATTCGGACCAGACCCACACGCCGATGTTTCACCAGGTCGAAGGATTACTGGTGGGGCGCAACGTCAGCATGGCGGACCTGAAAGGCGTGCTGCACACTTTCGTGAACGCCTTCTTCGAGCGTTCGCTGGCGATGCGTTTCCGGCCGTCCTATTTCCCGTTCACCGAGCCCTCCGCCGAGGTGGACATCGGTTGGGAGAAGGGTGGTTCAGAGCCCGGCTGGCTCGAAATTCTGGGTTGCGGCATGGTTCACCCCAATGTGCTGCGTGGCTGCGACGTGGATCCGGAAGAGTACACCGGCTATGCCTTCGGCATGGGCGTTGAGCGTCTGGCCATGCTGCGCTATGGCGTCAAAGATTTGCGGCAGTTTTTCGAGAACGATCTCGAATTCCTGCGCCAGTTCCATTGATTCCGGCGAATCCAGGGTAGCAACATGCAATTCAACGTCGAATGGCTGAAAAAATGGGTCGCGATCGATCTCGACGCCGAGTCACTGGCTGAACGGCTGACCGCGTCCGGCCTGGAAGTGGACGAAATCCGTCCGGTCGCCGGCGAATTCAGCGGCGTGGTGGTTGCTGAAATCGAGGACTGTGCGCCGCACCCCAATGCCGACAAGCTTTCGCTCTGTACGGTCAACGACGGTGGTGACGAGCGCCTGCAGATTGTTTGCGGCGCGCCGAACGCCCGAGCCGGCATCCGCGTGCCGCTGGCGCGCGTCGGTGCGAGCATCGGCCCCGATTTCAAGATCAAGCGGGCCAAGCTGCGCGGCGTCGAATCACAGGGCATGCTGTGCTCTGCGAGGGAACTCGGGTTGTCGGACGATCATTCAGGCCTGATGGAGCTCCCGGCCGACGCACCTGCCGGGATTCCGCTGGAAGACTACCTGTCGCTGAACGACAGCACCATCGAGGTCGACCTGACGCCCAACCGGGCGGACTGCCTGTCCATCCG
>CAJIBJ010000071.1_pt1 | contig 20847 bp, 19 predicted proteins | sample 9199331 | NCBI WGS metagenome assembly CAJIBJ01 (sample SAMEA7708300, study PRJEB35096) | sediment metagenome | biome: marine neritic benthic zone biome [ENVO:01000025]; feature: sediment [ENVO:00002007]; material: shallow marine sediment [ENVO:03000034] sea grass bed [ENVO_01000059] ... | reverse complement strand
TAAAAAAGGCGGAGGAAAAGGGGGAACCTCCGCCTTAGGGTAGTCCGCAGGAAAAGGGGGGAACCTGCGAACCGGGTCGTACTTTAGTGATTAAGGTTCCGAAAGTCAATCAAAACGTGTACCTTTTTTGACCGATTTCGCCGTCCGGATTTGGACGAATAGGCCGTGCCGAATGGCGGTACAATGGTCGCATGAAAGATAAAAAAGGCCGGCCCGGAAAGGGCGGTAGAATACAGGCCGAGGCGCCTTCCCGCGAAGACATCCTCAGACTGCTCGAGGACCACGGCAAACCGTTGCAGCGAAAGAACATCGTCGAACGCCTGAAGGTCGTTTCGGATGACAGCCGCGAGATTCTGCGAAGGCGACTGCAAGCCATGATCCGGGACGGGCAACTGGTCAAAAACCGGCGGAATGCCTACGGCCTGCCGGCCAAGATGGATCTCGTCGCGGGCCGCATCAGCGCGCACCGGGACGGCTACGGTTTCGTGATGCCGGACGACGGCGAATCGGACCTTTACCTCTCGCCACGCCAGATGCGCAGCGTGCTGCATGGCGATCGGGTGCTGGCATCGGTGATCGGGGTGGATGCACGGGGACGGCGCGAAGGCGCCGTGCGGGAAATCCTGGAGCGGGCGCATGAACGCGTCGTGGGCCGTTTCATGGAAGAGAGCGGCATCGCCCTGGTCGTTCCGGACGACACGCGCATCAACCAGGACATCCTGGTGCCGCTGCAGGACACCAACGGGGCCCGGCCGGGCCAGATTGTCGTCGCGGAAATCCTGCAGCAACCGGGCGCGAGGCAACCGCCGGTGGGGCGGGTGGTGGAAATTCTCGGCCGCAGCGGCGCGCCGGGCATGGCCAGCGAGATCGCGATCCGGAATTTCGACCTGCCGCACGAATGGAACGATGGAGTGGAAGAGGAGGCCGTCGCATTCGGGGACAAGGTGAGCGGGCCCATGCGCCAGGGCCGGCGCGACCTGCGCGAACTCCCGCTGGTGACCATCGACGGAGCGGACGCGCGCGATTTCGATGACGCCGTCTATGCCCAGAGACGCAAGAACGGCTGGCGGCTGGTGGTGGCGATCGCGGACGTTTCGTCCTATGTAAAACCTGGAAGCCCCCTGGACCGGGAAGCGCTGCACCGGGCGACTTCCGTCTATTTTCCCGGACGGGTCATCCCGATGCTGCCCGAGGCTCTCTCCAACGGCTTGTGCTCGCTGAACCCGGAGGTGGACCGGCTGTGCCTGGTCTGCGACATGTCGATCAACGAATCCGGCGTCGTCACCCGGTCCCGATTCGACGCGGCGGTCATGCGGTCCCACGCCCGGCTGACTTACCAGCAGGTTTGGGACTGGCTGGTCAGTGGGAAACCGGAAATCCGGCCTGGCGCAACGGAAGTTTCCGCTTCACTGAAAGACCTCTACGGCCTGTACAAGGCGCTGCGTCGAGCCCGGACCAAGCGCGGGGCGATCGATTTCGAGAGCACCGAAGTGCAGTTCCTCTTCGATGAGCGGGGCGCGGTGGCCGACATCGTTCCGTACGAACGCAACGACGCGCACATGCTTATCGAGGAGTGCATGATCACGGCCAATGTCGAAGCTGCGAATTTCCTGTTGCGCCATCGCCTGGCCGCCCCGTTTCGCGCGCACGAACCGCCCCAGCCCGACCGGCTGGAATCGCTGGAGCAATTCCTGAGGGGACTTGGTATTCGCGTGCCCTGGAAGAGTCGGCCACAGCCGCGGGACTTCGAAAATGTCGTGCAGCAGGTCAAGGGCCGGGAAGACCAGCCCCTGATCATGGCCGTGCTGCTGCGCGCGCAAAGCCTGGCCAGCTATCAGGCGGGCAACAGCGGGCACTTCGGCCTGGCGCTGCCTGCCTACGCGCATTTCACATCACCCATCCGGCGCTACCCGGACCTGCTGGTGCACCGGGCGATCCACCACGTCATCGAACATCACGGGACCGGCGGCTACCCCTGGTCCTTCGCTGAGATGGACAAGGTCTGCGAGCAATGTTCGCACCGCTCGCGACGCGCCGAGGAAGCAGAGCGCGACGTGAATGAACGGCTCAAGTCCTCGTTCATGGAGCAGCACATCGGCGACGTGTTCAAAGGCCAGGTGACCGGCGTAACCTCCTTCGGGCTGTTCGTCGAGCTGAGCCGGAACCACGTCAATGGCCTGGTCCACATCACTTCACTGCCCAACGATTACTACCATTTCGACCCGGTGGTTCACCGCCTCACCGGTGACCGCAGCGGCAGGGTCTATCAACTGGCGCAGAAAGTTGCTGTTAAAGTGGTCGCCGTGAACGTGGAAGATCGCAAGATAGACTTCGAACTGGTGACATGAGCCGAAACCGGGTCTCCAGCCTGTTGATCGGAATTCACTCGGTCGATTCCGCGCTGTCCGGGGCGCCGCGCCGGATCGAGCGGGTCGTGATCGCCGAGGAATGCCGCAACCCGAGAGTGCAGGAACTCGCGGAGCGCGCCCGCTCGGAAGGCGTCCCGGTAATTACCGAATCGCGCGCCGTGCTGGATCGACGCAGCGAAGACCAGCGCCACCAGGACATCATCGCCGAATTCGACGCGACCAATGTCGGTACCGAAAAGGACCTGGATCGCGTTCTGGAAACCATCGAGGGCGAGCCGCTGGTGCTGGTGCTGGATGGCGTGCAGGACCCCCACAACCTCGGAGCCTGTCTGCGGACCGCCGAAGCCGCCGGGGTGCACCTGGTGATCCTGCCCAAAGACCGCTCGGCCGGTCTGACACCCGTCGCCAGGCGTGCCGCATCGGGAGCAGCGGAAGTCATTCCCATACTCTTCGTCACCAACCTGGCAAGGGTTCTCAGGCGCCTCAAAGAAAAGGGGATCTGGCTGGCCGGCACAGACGACCGTGCGGGGGAAGTGCTGTTCAAGGCCTCCCTGGGCGGGGCGCTGGGCCTGGTCATGGGCAGCGAGGGCAAGGGCATGAGGCGGCTGACGGCCGAACTCTGCGACTTCCGGGTCCGCATCCCCATGCAGGGCACCGTCGCCAGCCTCAATGTCTCGGTGGCGGCCGCGGTTTGCTTGTACGAAGTGGTTCGACAGAGGTTAGGCGAATGAGTCTGCACATGACCTGTGAAATGCTGCTCCCACACTGGCTCGAAGAATTCATCGACGCCTGGAAGGAGCCGCTGAAAACTGCGGAGGAAAGGATGCGCCTGGCGGTGGCGCTCTCCGATGAAAATGTACGGCACCACACCGGCGGCCCATTCGGCGCCATCGTGGTCGGCGAACCGGAAGGACGGCTGCTGGGCGTGGGCGTCAATCTCGTCACCGCGGTGGAGCTCTCCATGGCGCACGCCGAGATCGTTGCCCTCAGCCTGGCCCAGAGCGCGGCCGGCAATTGGAACCTGGGGGCGGGCGGTGACGTGCAGCTCGTCACTTCCTGTGAGCCCTGCGCGATGTGTTTCGGCGCAGTGCCCTGGTCCGGGGTCACCAGCATCATCTGGGGTGCAGTCCGCGAAGACGCCGAGGCTGCGGGTTTCGACGAGGGCGACAAGCCCGATGACTGGATCGAATCGCTCGAGCGCCGGAACATAAGGACCGCAGGCGGCATCCTGCGCGATGAAGCGGCCGCCGTGCTGGCGCGCTACGCCCACAGGAACGGCGCGATCTACCATCCTGGAAACAGTTGAGCGGGAAAAAATGATGGCGCTGAAGATCGCATTGGCCCAGATGCAGCCGGTCTGGCTGAACCGGGAAGCGACATTGGAGAAGATCGAAGCGCGGGTCCGAGAAGCGTCCGGCGAGGGTGCGCAACTCGTGGTATTCGGGGAGGCGCTGCTGCCCGGCTATCCCTTCTGGCCGGAGCTCACCGGGGGTGCGCGCTTCGAGAGCGACGTGCAGAAAGACCTCTTCGCGCACTACGCATCCAACGCCGTGGACCTGGAAGGCGGTCAACTCGATTCACTTTGCCGCCTGGCGCAGGAACGGGAGATCGCCATTTACCTCGGCCTGATCGAACGGTCTTTAATCCGCGGTGGATATAGCCTGTATGCAACGTTGGCCTACATTTCGCCTGCCGGGCGAATCGAATCCTCGCACCGCAAGCTGATGCCGACCTACGAGGAGCGCCTGGTCTGGTCACCGGGCGACGGGCACGGGCTCCGGGTCCACCGTCTCGGCGAATTCGTGGTGGGCGGCCTGAACTGCTGGGAGAACTGGATGCCGTTGCCACGCGCGGCGCTGTACGGCCAGGGGGAGAACCTGCACGTGGCGGTCTGGCCGGGAAACCGCAGGAACACCGCGGATATCACGCGGTTCATCGCGCGCGAATCCCGTTCCTACGTGGTCTCGGTCAGCGGCCTGATGCACTGCGACGGGATTCCAGACGATTTGCCGCACGCCGGGTTGATTCGCGACGGCGCCAGCGGCTGGATGGCAGACGGCGGCTCCTGCGTTGCCGGTCCGGACGGTGCATGGATCCTGGAGCCCCAGGTGGAGGAAGAAGGACTCTATTTCGCCGAGGCCGACATCGAAGCCGTGGCCCGCGAGCGCCAAAACTTCGACCCGGCCGGGCACTACTCCCGCCCCGACGTCACCCGCCTCGAAGTCAACCGCCAGCGCCAGAAAACGACCCACTTCAAAGACTGACCCTGTTCCGTCTGGCACGGCGCCAAAAAAAGACATAAAAGCCATCGCGGACAAATCCGCTCCTACAGCAGGATTTCGGCCCGGAGCTGGTCGAGGTACTCCTGCATCAGGACCACGCGGCGTTGAGCTTCCTCGCGGCCGGCTTCGGTCTTCATCGTGTCGGGGAGCTTGAAGAGCTTGGCGTAGAAGTGATCGACCGTGTACCGCGAGTCGTCCGGCTCACGGACGTCACAGAACGGATCCTGCGGATCGCAGAGCGCAAGACCGAGATGGCCGCCCACCAGAAGACAGCGGGCGATGCCAATGGCGCCGAGTGAATCGAGACGGTCGGCGTCCTGGACGACCTCGGCCTCCAGCGTTCGCGTGGGAATATCGGCGCTGAAGCTGTGCGCCTCGATGGCGTGGTGGATGCCTGCAAGCAGTGGTTCGGGATAGGCATGGCCTGCCAGGAAAGACGTCGCGGCATCGGCCGCCAGCCTCGATCCCCGAGACCGTAAAGGGCTGTTCTTGGCCACCGCGACACAGTCGTGAAGCCAGGCTGCTGGTATCGTAATTTCCGCATCAGCACCTTCAATTTCAGTAAGTTGTATGCAGTTCTTGACAACACGCTTTACATGGCTAAGGTCATGTGCGGCATCCGCGGGTAATGATTCACTGATGAAATCACGGCATTTTGACTGCAGTTCGTCCAGGGTCATCGCCGGCGATGCTTCCTGGGTTTTTTGCGTAGCTGCGGTTTGCGGCTCGGGCTGCCGGCCGGGCGGAGTGACAGGCCCTGGGCTGCCGCCGGAAGGCCGACGTCTTCACGCAGGACTTCGTGGTCCCGGGGCGAAATTTCGGACCATTGCCCCATACGCAACCGCTTGGGCAGGAAAGCCGCGCCGTAGCGCACCCGTTTCAGGCGGCTGACCACCAGGCCCTGTGATTCCCACAGGCGCCTCACTTCCCGGTTGCGCCCCTCCATGATGGTGACGTGGTACCAGTGGTTCTCACCACTGCCGCCAGCTTCCTGGATGTCGCTGAAACTGGCCGGCCCGTCGTCGAGTTCCACGCCATCCTTCAGTCTCCGCAATTGCTCCTCGTTCGCCTGGCCGCGGATCCGGCAGGCGTATTCACGGTCCACGTTGCTCGAAGGGTGCATCATGGCGTGGGCGAGTTCACCGTCGGTCGTCAGGAGCAGCAGGCCCGTGGTATTGATGTCGAGCCGGCCGATCGCCACCCAGCGCCCGCTCCTCGGGCGCGGCATCCGGTCGAACACCGTCGGCCGGCCCCCCGGGTCGTTGCGCGTAGTGATTTCCCCTTCGGGCTTGTTGTAGATAAGCGTGCGGTGCCGGGAGGGCGCCGCAACGACCTGGTAGCGACGGCCGTCTGCGCCGACCGTGTCGCCGTCCGTGACCGTGCAACCCAGGCCGGCTGTCTCGCCGTTGACCTGGATGGCGCCGTCCGCAATCTGTTTTTCCAGCGCCCGGCGCGAACCGAGGCCGGCTGCCGCCATGACCTTCTGAAGTCGTTCAGGCGTCGTCTGTGGCTTCAAGTTCCAGCTCCGGTTCGATGCTCCCCATGTCCCTGATCTCGGCCAGTGTGGGCAAGTCGTCGAGGCTGGCAAGGTTGAAATAATCGAGGAAGGCCCTGGTCGTGCCGAACAGCGCGGGCTTGCCGGGCACGTCGCGGTGGCCGACCACCCGGATCCATTCGCGCTCCTGCAAGGTGCGGACGATGTTGGTGCTCACGGAGACTCCGCGGACCTCTTCGATGTCGCCACGCGTGATCGGCTGGCGGTAGGCGATCAGGGCCAGGGTCTCCAACAGGGCCCTGGAATAGCGCTGCGGGCGCTCTTCCCACAGCCGGGAAACCCAGGGGTTTGTGTCCTCGCGCACCTGGATACGGTAGCCGCTGGCCACCTCTTGCAGTTCCAGGCCGCGCTCGGCGTAATCTTCGGCCAGTTCCGCCAGGGCCTTGCCGATTTCGGCCTTTGACGGCCGCTCCTCGTCGCTGAATACCGACGCCAGTTCCGCAACCTTGAGCGGCTCTCCGGCTGCCAATAACAGGGCTTCAATGATGCTCTTCAGGGAAGTTCTCGCGGTGTCGCCAATCCTGGCCATGGATCGTCCTCTATTCCGGTCTCTTGACGTAAATCTGCCCCATGGGCTCGTGCTGAATGATATCCACCACCCGTTCCCGCGTCAGCTCCATCAGGGCGAGGAAAGTCACGACCACGCCCATGCGCCCTTCCTCGGGTGTGAAGAAGAAATGGAATTCCATGTACGGGTTGCTGCGCAGGCGGTCGATGATCGACGTCATTCGCTCGCGTACCGAGAGCGGCTCCATCTGCACGTGGTGATGGCTGAACAGTTCGGCGCGGCTGAGCACGTCGCGCAGCGCGTTGAGCATATCGCCGAGGTCCACTTCGGGCGGAACCTGCACCACGTGCCGTTCCGGTATGAAGGCTTCCGCGACGATGAAATCACGGCCCTCGCGCGGCAGGTCGTCCAGATTTTCGGCAGCCTGCTTGAAGCGCTCGTACTCCTGCAGGCGGCGGACCAGTTCGGCCCGCGGGTCATCTTCGTCCTCGTCGTCACCCTGCGGCCGGGGCAGCAGCATCCGGGACTTGATCTCCGCCAGGATCGCGGCCATCACCAGGTACTCCGCCGCCAGTTCGAACTGCAGCTCTTCGAGCATCGCGATGTAGCCCATGTACTGTTCGGTGACCTCGGCGATCGGAATGTCCAGGATGTCGAGATTCTGGCGCCGGATCAGGTACAGCAGCAGGTCCAGTGGCCCCTCGAAAGCATCGAGTATGACTTCGAGGGCATCAGGCGGGATGTACAGGTCCTTGGGGACCTGCGTGAGCGGTTGCCCCTGCACGATAGCGAAGGGCATTTCAGCCTGTTGCACCGGGTGGTTTTCGGCAGTTTCGGGATGCGGGTCGACGGATTTCATCTGCGCTAGAAGTCTACCACGCCTTGTCCTTCCCGCAGGACGCGCGGAACGTCTTGGGTCAGGTCCAGCAGGGTGGTGGGTTCCATGGGGCAGTAGCCCGCATCGACGAAGACGTCCACGTCCCGATGAACGGCGTCGTACAGGTCTTCCGTGTCGAGGATTTCATCTTCCATGCCAGGCAATATCAGCGAAGAACTGAGGATCGGTTCGTCGATGGACTGCAGGATCGCCTGAACCGGCCGGTGGTCCGGGATGCGGATGCCGATCTCCGACGGCCGCTTCTGGCCGTGGTGCTTCGGCACCTGATTGGTCGCCGGCAGGATGAAGGTGTACGGTCCGGGCGCGAGCTGCCGGATCAAACGGTGCGCCCAGTTGCTGACGCGGGCGAATCGGCTGACGTCCGAGAGGGTGCGGCAGCAATAGGTGAAATGCCCGCGGCGGTCGAGCTGGCGCAGGCGTATCACCCGGTCTTGCGCCTTGCGGTTGCCCTGGCGCCAGCCGAACGCGTAACCCGAGTCCGTGGGGTAGGCGATCAGGCCCCCGCGGACCAGCACGGCCACGATGTTCTCGATCCGCCTGGGCTGCGGCCCGTCGGACCTGATCTCGATTCGCTCATTCATTGGGTTGAAACCGTCCCCAGTTGACAGCGCGCTATTTTAAAGCACATGGACGTCCCGGAAAACCGCGGCCGGGCGATCTTTACGATGCGGCTCCCAGCACGTAAGCTTGACGCATGTGGTACGTGATCTATTCCAAAGACATTGAAGACAGCCTGACAGCCCGCCAGGGGGCCCGCGAGGCCCACCTGTTGCGGGTGCGGGCCCTGCTGGACGAGGGACGACTACTGCTGGCCGGCCCGCGCCCTGCGATCGACGCCGAGGACCCGGGGCCGGCCGGATTCCACGGGTCGCTGATCGTGGCCGCCTTCGACTCGCTGGATCAGGCGCAGGCGTGGGCGGATGCCGATCCCTACGTCGCAGCAGGCGTCTATGAATCGGTGGAAGTTACGCCATTCAGGCGGGTGATGCCCAAGTGAATCCCCTGGAGCGCAAAAACGAAATCAAGCGCCGGTTGAGCAAGGCCTTCAATCCGGAAACCCTGGGCGTGGACGACGAAAGTCACCTGCACGAGGGACACGAGGGGGCGAAGGACGGCCGCGGCCATTTCCGCGTGCTGATCATCGCCAGCGCGTTCGAGGGCAAAACCCAGATCGAACGCCACCGCATGATCTACCGTGCTCTCGACGACATGATGCGCCTGGACATCCACGCCCTCGCCATCGACGCCTGGTCCCCCGACGAGCTCGACCGTTAGCAGCGGATAAATCACGGGTGCCAAAAGACCGGCAGGGGGTTATTCTCCCTGGTGCTCTGCCACGACCGTGGTGTAGACCCCCCCGCGCACGTTGAAAACCGCTTCCAGGCGGGCGTAGCGCGGCGCGATGGCCTCGACCAGGTCGTCGAGGATGCGGTTGGTGACGTCTTCGTGGAACGCGCCTTCGTCGCGGAAGCTCCAAAGGTACAGTTTCCAGGATTTCAGTTCGATGCAGGATGCGTCCGGAATATACTCCAGTTTGATCGTTGCGAAGTCCGGCTGGCCGGTCTTCGGGCACAGGCAGGTGAATTCTGGAGAGTCGATGCGAATGGTATAATCCCGCGACGGCTTTGGGTTGGGAAAGACTTCGAGTTTTTTGCTGGGTAAAGTGCTCATGGCAACTCCGGAAATTTCCCTGTAGATTAGCCCGAAACGATATCAACGAGCCAAACGATAAATTGAGCCAGGCAGTTTAACGACTTCATGAACCATACTCCAACGTCGCCTCGCGCGACATTCCACGCCTGTATCTGCGCGAGAGTCAGCGGATGAGACTTTCCGCTATCAAACTGGCGGGCTTCAAGTCCTTCGTGGACCCGACGACGTTCCGCGCGCCGTCCAACCTGACAGGCATCGTCGGCCCGAATGGTTGCGGCAAGTCGAACATCATCGACGCGGTGCGCTGGGTGATGGGAGAGGGGTCCGCCAAGGTCCTGCGCGGCGAATCCATGGCCGACGTGATTTTTTCCGGTTCATCCACCCGCAAGCCGGTTGGCACGGCGACGGTGGAACTGCTTTTCGACAATGCCGAGGGCAGGGTCGGGGGCGAGTACGCGGCCTACAACGAGATATCGGTCAAGCGCCACGTATCCCGGGATGGCGTATCCCTCTATTACCTCAACGGCACGCGCTGCCGCCGCAAGGACGTCCGCGATTTGTTCCTGGGCACCGGCCTGGGTGCTCGCAGCTACTCGATCATCGAGCAGGGCATGATTTCCGAAGTGGTGGAAGCCCGTCCCGAGGAGATCCGCGGCCACCTGGAAGAGGCGGCCGGTATCTCCAAGTACAAGGAGCGCCGCCGCGAGACCGAGCGCCGCATCCAGCATACGCGTGACAACCTGTCACGCCTTTCCGACCTGCGCGAGGAAGTCGGCAAACACCTGGGCCGCCTCAAGCGCCAGGCCAACGCGGCGGTGCGTTACCGCAAGCTCAAGCAAGAGAGGCGGGAACTGGAATCCCGACTGATGGCCTTGCGCTGGAAGGACCTGATGGCCAGGGTCGATGCCGGGCAGAAAGACCTGTCCGGGCGGGAAACCGGTTTGCAGGAAAGCATCGCCCGCCAGCGCGCCTGCGAGGCGGCGCTGGAGAAGCTGCACGAGGCCCAGGGGCAGGCCGGCGAAGCCTTCAACGATGTCCAGGGGGAGCTGTACGCCGTCGGCAGCGAGATCGCCCGGCTGGAACAGTCCATCCAGCACGCGCGTGAGCTCCAGGAACGGCAGAAGGCCGAGTACGGGGAAACCGAAGTCGCGCTGCAGGACCTCGAGAAGCACATGGTGCTGGACAAGGCGCAGGTGGAAGAGCTGACCACGGCGCTCGCGGGCGTCGAGCCGGCGCTGGACACGGCCCGCGAAGCAGAGGACGAAGCGCTGGCGGAAATGGGCAAGGCGGAAACCGCCGTGGCCGGGTGGCAGAAGCAGTTCGAGCTCCATCACCTGCAGAGCACCGAGAGTAACCGCGAGGCCGACCGCGCGCGGGCGGCAATCGAGGTTCTGGATCAGCGCCTGCTGCAGGCCTCCCGTCGGATTGAGGCACTGGAGCTTGAAGCGGGTTCCATCGACAGTGGTGGCCTGCACGAGGAGATCGAGGCCCTGAAAGCAGAGTCCGGCAAGCTGGCCGTTGAGGAAAGGGAGCGGCAGGACGCGCTGGACGCCCTGTGCGAGAGGCAGGACAAGGCCCGGAAGGCGTTTCGCGGCGCCGAGGATGCGTATCGGAAAGTGCAACGGGACCTGCACACCCGGGAGGGCCGGCTCGAATCGCTCCGGGCCCTGCAGCAGGCGGCGCTGGACGACCAGGCGGCCGAAAACTGGCTGGGCGAACAGGGATTGGCGGACGCCCCGCGACTGGCGCGGATCATCGAGGTAGAGGCCGGATGGGAATCCGCGGTCGAGGCGGTGCTGGGCCAGTGGCTGCAGTCCGTTATTGCAGAAGGGAGCGGCGGCTGGGCTGACGCGCTGGATGCGCTGGGCGAAACCCGCATGGATTTCATTGACGACCGCAGCGGCCGCGTCAAGGCCCGGAAGGGCAGTCTGGCTGGACGGGTGAAAGGCCCCGATGCGGTCATCGCCTGGCTGAACCCGGTAGACACCGCTGATTCCCTGGAACAGGCCTGGTCCGCCCGTGACCGGATGGGTGACGGGGATTCCGCGATCACGCCAGCAGGTGAATGGATCGGCAGGGACTGGGTGCGAATCGCCCGCGGTCAGGCCGAGCACGACAGCATGCTGGCGCGCGAAAACATGATTGCCGCGCTGGCCGAAGACGTGGAGAAACTGTCCGCTGATGAAGCCTCCCTGTCGGAAACCATTGAAAAGGCGCGTTCGGAATCTGAGGCCATGGAAAACCGCATCCGCGAAGCCCAGGCCGGCATCAACGCCCTGCACCGCAAGCGCAACGAGGTGGACGGTAAGTTCGAAAGCCGGCAGTCCCGAAGCCTCATGCTGACCGAACGCCGGGATACCGTCAGCGAGGAGAACGAGCAGCTCAGGAAACAGGTCAGTGAAGACGAACAGGCCGTGCGCGAGGCACGAGGCAAGCTGGAGGGCATGCTCACGCGCATGAGCAGCCTGAAGGAGGAGCGAGATTCCCTGGAGTCGCAGCGCACTGATCTGGTGAGCCGTCGCGACGAAGCCAGGAACAGCCTCGGCGCCGCCCGTGACCGTCGCCATGAACTGGCTTTGAAAGCCGAGTCGCGGCGCGCCAGCCTGGATTCATTGCGCCAGTCCCTGCAGCGCATGGACACACAGATAAGCCAGCTTCAGCAGCGCTTCCTGAGTCTCAGCGAGCAGATTGCGAAAGCCGAGCAGCCGGAAAAACTGCACGCCGGTGAAATGGCGGGATTGCTCAAACGCCGCGTCGACACGGAAAGTCGCCTCGCCGAGGCCCGGGCACGCCTTCAGGAACTCGAGAATGAATATCGGGAACAGGACGCAGAACGGCAGAAGACGATCCAGCATTCCGAAGAGATCCGCCAGGATCTGGAACGAGCCCGGTTGCACCAGCAGGAACAGGAACTGAACGCACGCGCGATACGCCAGCAGGTCGAGGAGCTGGGCGGCGACGTCAGCGAACTGGCCGAAGGCCTGCCCGAAGACGTTCAGACCGGCGAGATGGAAGAATCGCTCGAACACATCCAGACCCGTATCACGCGGCTGGAGCCGGTCAACCTGGCGGCGATCCAGGAATTCGAGGAAGAGGAGAAGCGCAAACAATACCTGGACGCACAGAACGAGGACCTCTGCTCAGCGCTCACGACGCTGGAAAACGCCATCGCCAAGATCGACCGCAAAACCCGGACCCGCTTCAAGGATACGTTCGAGCGCGTCAACAAGGGTGTGCAGGAACTGTTCCCGCGCCTGTTCGGCGGCGGGCACGCCTACCTGGAGTTGACCGGAGAAGACCTGCTGACCACCGGGGTCAGCATCATGGCGCAGCCGCCCGGCAAGCGGATCAGCAGCCTGCACCTGTTGTCCGGCGGCGAAAAAGCACTGACCGCGGTGGCGTTCGTGTTCGCGATCTTTCGCCTGAACCCGGCGCCGTTCTGCCTGCTGGACGAGGTCGATGCGCCGTTAGACGACGCGAACGTGGTGCGGTTCTCCACCATGGTCAGCGAGATGTCGGACCAGGTACAGTTCATCATGGTGACGCACAACAAGATCACGATGGAGATGGCCCACCAGATGAGCGGTGTTACGATGAGGGAGCCGGGCGTCTCGCGCCTGGTGCAGGTGGATGTTGACGAGGCGGCGCGGCTGGCCGCCAGTTGAACGGTTTTACAGGCCCCGAGAGGTAATTCGTGGATACATCAACACTACGCTGGATACTGATCGTCATCGGCATCATCATCGTGGGCTCGATTTTCCTGTTCGGAAATCCCGAGAAAAAGCGCAAACCCAAGGCTTCGCGCAAGTCGAAAATGGAATTGGAGCAGCGCCGCGAGCCCACCCTCGATGGAGGGACGGCAGAACTGGGGGATGACGAGCTATTCGAGACCGCCGACGGCGGTGAAACCACCGGCCAGGGCGAATTGGACATCGGCGACGATGAACCCGCAGCACCGCCCAGGCCGCGTAAACCGGCCGGCCCGCCGCCGGACAAGATCACCAGCCTGTTCCTGCTGGCCCGCGACAATCACGTCATCACCGGCGCGGAACTGCTGCAGGCCACTGTCAGCACCGGAATGGAATTCGGGGACATGAATATTTTCCATCGCGTTCCCGAGGGAGCGGAGCGCAGCGTGTTCAGCATGGCCAACGCGGCCAAGCCCGGACATTTCGAGCGCGACGAATGGAACACCTTCGAAACCAACGGCATCGTCCTCTTCATGACCCTGCCGGGGCCGCAGAACGCGCTGGACGCATGGGACTCCATGCTGGCGACCGGGCGCCGGATGGGCGAGATCCTGCACGCTGACCTGCTGGACGAGGAACGCAATGCCTTCACCCGCCAGAAGGAAGCCCAGATCCGGGAGGAAATGCGGGAATACGACCGCCAGGAGTCCTGACCGGCACAGTGGATACGGCATGAACAGGGCGGAGGCAGAACGGAGGATCGGTGATCTGCGCGCCGAAATCGAGCGCCACGATTATCTCTACTACGTCGAGGACGAGCCCTCCATCCCCGATGCCGAGTACGATCGCCTGATGCGGGAACTCCAGTCGCTGGAAGCCGTGCACCCTGACCTCATCACGCCCGAGTCGCCCTCCCAGCGTGTCGGCGGATCACCGCTGGACAGCTTCGAGGAAGTGCGCCACGCCACACCGATGCTGTCGCTGGCAAACGCCTTCAGCGACGAGGAAATCGGGCAGTTCCACGAGCGCGTGATCAAGGGCCTTGAAACCGCTCACGCGGACTACGTGGCTGAGCCGAAGCTGGACGGCGTGGCCATTTCCCTGCGTTACGAAAGCGGCCGTCTCGAGCAGGCCGCCACCCGCGGCGATGGCGCCACGGGAGAAGACGTGACCTCGAATGTGCGAACCATCGCCGCCATTCCATTGCAGCTCAGAAAAGAGGATGGGACGCCCGAGTGGCCGGCCACACTCGAGGTGCGCGGCGAGATCTACATGCCCCTGGCAGGTTTCCGCGCCTACAACGAAAAGGCGCGCGAGGAGGGCCTGAAAGAACTGGTCAATCCGCGAAACGCAGCGGCCGGCAGCCTGCGCCAGCTCGATCCCCGCCTCACCGCCCAGCGGCCGCTCGCCTTTTACGCCTACGCAATGGCAGCTGAGACGGGCCAGCCGGCCAGCCATTACGATTCGCTCCAGTTGCTGCGGGACTGGGGCTTTCCGGTCAACCCCGAGATCCGGCGCGTGCGCGACGCCGCCGGGTGCGCGGCCTACTACCGCGAGATGGCCGGCAAGCGCGACCAGCTGTCTTACGATATCGATGGCGTCGTGTTCAAAGTGGACGAGAGGGAACAACAGGAGACGCTGGGATTCGTCAGCCGCGCACCGCGCTGGGCCATTGCGCAGAAGTTTCCGGCCCAGGAGGAAATCACCCGGCTGCTGGAGATCGACGTGCAAGTCGGCCGCACCGGAACGATCACGCCGGTGGCTCGGCTCGAGCCGGTGTTCGTGGGCGGCGTCACGGTGACCAACGCCACGCTGCACAACCTGGACGAGATTCGGCGCAAGGACGTCCGGGCGGGCGACTGGGTGGTGGTGCGCCGGGCCGGCGACGTGATCCCGGAAGTCGCGCGGGTGGTCATTGAGAGGAGGGAAGGGGAGCCCGAAGCATTCGACATGCCGGAAACCTGCCCGGTCTGCGGCTCGGCGGTCGAGCGGGATGAGGGGGAGGCGGCATTCCGCTGCACCGGCGGCCTGTTCTGCGGCGCCCAGCGCACCCGCAGCATCCTGCATTTCGCTTCCAGAAAGGCTCTGGACATCGAAGGCCTGGGCGAGAAACTGGTCGTTCAACTGGTCGAATCCGGCCTGGTACACTCCATCGCCGATCTCTTCCGGCTCAGCCGGGAACAACTGGTCGAACTCGAACGCATGGGCGCGAAATCGGCCGACAATCTGCTGACCGAGCTTGAACGAAGCAAGACACCCGATCTCGACCGCCTGCTGTACGCGTTGGGCATCCGGGAAGTGGGTGAAGTGACGGCCCGTTCACTGGCTGTCCATTTCAAGACGCTGGACGACCTCATCGGCGCCAGCGAAGAAGACCTGGAAGACGTGCCGGATGTGGGCCCGATCGTCGCCAGCCACGTCCATTCCTTCTTTCGGGAATCCCACAACATCGAAGTCATCGAGCAGTTGCAGGAGGAAGGCCTGCGCTGGAAGCCGGTGGAAGTCAGCGGAGGCGATCAACCGCTGGCCGGCCAGACCTGGGTGCTGACCGGCGCCCTCGGCATGCCCCGAGCCCGTGCGAAAAACCTCCTGGAATCACTGGGCGCCCGCGTCACCGGCAGCGTGTCGGCAAAAACCACCGTCCTGCTGGCCGGAGAAGCCGCCGGCTCCAAGCTCAGAAAAGCCGAAAAACTCGGCATCGAAATCCTCGATGAAGAAATGTTTATCGAACTCCTGAATTCCCACGGAGTGCCTTTGTCTTTGTCTTTGTAAGAGCGAATTTATTCGCGATGGTTTTATAGATTTTTGTTTTTATTGTTTGACCGCGCAGAGCCACTGGTCTCCGCAGTCAAATTATAAAACCATAAGACATAAAACCATCGCGGATAAATCCGCTCTTACTTGAGATCGAGTCGGTAAAGGGGGGCGGGGCGTCGCTCGGTCGTGATGTATATTGATTGCTGGTCGTGGCTGAAGCTGACGGCCTCGTCGTGGTAGCCGGGCGGGCCGGGGTATTCGACGGGTCCGAGCTGGAACGCTTGGACCCAGGTTTGATTTTCCTCCCGCTCGAAAAGGTACAGGCTGCGGTAAGTGATGACCGCGGCTCGGCGTCCGTCCGCTGAAATATCCATTCCGGTTGGTTGCGAGACCCACAAGCCGCGTTTCGGGTGGCTCAGGATGTCCCTCCGTGTGGGCGGGCGAAAGCCGGGGACTTCGGACAGGAATTCAGCCACCATTTCGTCTTCCACGAGCGCCAGGTCGAGCGGGATTCCGTACAGTCGCGGGGGGTTGTCGCGCTTGCTGAGGAACAGGATCATCCCGCTTGCCGGGTCATAGGCCATGGCCTCGACGTCCCGGGGGCCGTCTTCGTAGCGCACGTCGAGCCGGTGTGCCGGTTTCAGTTCCCGGTCGAAGTCTCCATCTGCGGGCTCCCTGACGAAATAGAGCCTGACCTTCTTCCTGCCCCTATGGTTGTCCCCGGTGTCGCCGATCACGAGCAGAGGACCGTCCCCGTCATTGACTCGCGTGATGTCTTCCCAGTCCTTGTTCCGGGCCCCATCGATCTTCATGCGGCCGAGATGGCGCCCCGTGGCGTCGATGGCGTACAGGCTGGCGCCGCCGCCGTCGTTGTGCACGAAGAATACGCCGCCGTTACCCGCCTGGAGACCACTGGCTTCGTCCAGTTTTTCGGATTCCAGCTTTCCGACCAAGCGGAAGCGCGCGCCGCTCTCCCGGTCGTCGGCAGGAGGCGCTGCGGGCTCGCAGGCCGCCAGAGAAATCAGGCTGGACAGAAGCAGGATCCGGGCGGAAGGGGGTCGGTATCTGGTCATGGGTGAACAGTATAGAATTAACCGCATTTGTGCGACGAATTTTCGGGGTTACTCATGTTCCGCCCAATCCGAAGAACGATTCTCTCCCTGCTGTTCCTGCTCACCCCTTTGCCCGCGCTGGCGGCGAAAACCGACATCGTCTACCTGCACAACGGCGACCGAATCACGGGTGAAGTGAAAGACATGTCGAGGGGAAAGCTAAAATTCTCCACGGACCACATGGGCACGGTTTTCATCGAATGGGAGGACATACTGCAGATCGTCAGCAACACCGGACAGGCCATTGAACTCAAGGACGGGCAGCGGTTTTACGGACCACTGACCAAGCCGGAGAACCCGGACTTCGTCGCGGTGAAAACGGAAATGGGCACGGTGGGCGTCAATACCATGGACATCATCTCCATGTACCCGGTGGAGGCGGGCTTCTGGCAGCGGCTCGACATCAGCGCCAGGCTCGGATTCAGCTGGGACAAGGGCAGTAACGTTGGCAAATACTCCTTTGGCCTGGAGTCCGAGCTCCGTGATCCACGGCACGTGACGCGAGCCGATTTCAACCTGGAAGTCACCACCCAGGACGATCGTGAAGACACGCGGCGCGCGAACCTGGGCGCCGATCACCTGAGATTCAGGCAGAACAAGCAATACGTCTCGTACTTCGGGAACCTGGAGAAAAACGACGAACTGGGTATCGATCTGAGAGCCCTGGTGGGCGCCGGCTATGGCTGGGTGCCGATCCGTTCGAACCGCAACTGGTTCTCATTGGGCGCCGGCCTGGCCGTCAACCGCGAAATCCCGACAGAGGGTGAGGCGGAGAATAACCTCGAAGCAGTGGGCCAACTGACCTATGAGTATTACCGCTATAACACCCCGGAACGGAAGTTCTCAGTCAGCCTTGTGGTCTTCCCCAGCCTGACAGATTTCGGCCGCTGGCGCGCCAATTTCAACACGGACTTCAGGCTGGAACTCGTGAAAGACCTTTTCTGGGTGCTTGATTTCTATGCCAGCCTCGACAGCGATCCGATCTCGACCCAGGCCTCCAACAGCGACTATGGCATCACCTCGTCCCTGGCCTACAAATTCTGAGCCAGGAACTCCGTGATCGCTTTGGTCACGGCTTCGGGCTCCTCGATCGATGCGGAGTGTCCTCCGCGCGGCAGGCGCACGAGCTTCGAGCCGGCGATCGCAGCATGCATGCGCTCGGCTTTGGCCGGCACGGTGGCAACGTCTTCCTCGCCCACGATAATCAGCGTGGGTGTCTTGATCCGGCCGAGTTGATCGTACACGCCTTCGCGGTCGATCACACCGTGCGCCGCCCGGGCGGTGCCCCTGCGGTTCAGGCTGAGCAGGTGCCGCCGCCATTTCTCACGCACCTCCTGCTTCGCCGGGTCTTCCAGGAAGGAGCGGCCGAACATGATCTGCATGATTTTGCCGATGACCGGGCGGAAGCTGATCCAGCGGCCGATGAAGGCGAGCTTCCGGTACGGCCCCTTGTTCTCTTCCGGTTCCGGGTCTGCCGTGGTTTCCATCAGGAGCAGGGATTTGAGCAAATCCGGCTGGCGGATGGCCAGGCGCATGCCGACGAAACCGCCCATGGAAAGGCCGGCGAAATGGCAGGGCGCGCAGTCCAGTTCGCGTATCAGGGCCGCGGCATCCTCGGTGAGGGAATCCTGGTCGTATCCGGTCTTCGTCACCTCGCTTCGGGCCTGCCCGCGGTGGTCGTAGGCGATGCAGCGGTATCGTCCGCTCAGGGCCTTGACCTGTTGGATGAACATGTCGCCACTCATCAGCAGCCCATGGGAGAAAACGATGGTTTCCGGGCCCGAGCCGCTTTCCTCGTAGTAAATCCGGGCGCCGTTGATTTGCGCGTATGGCATGGTTCGCTCCTAGCCGATTCCCTCGATCGTGCCGTCGGGCTGGTACTTCACGTCCTGCGCCAGAGGATGTCTGGGCAAGCCCGGCATGCGCATGATCGCGCCGGTCAGGACCACCAGGAACCCGGAGCCCGAGTTCACTTGCAGGTTGCGGACAGTGACCTGGAAATCACGCGGCCTGCCGTGCAGGGCCGGGTCGTCGGACAAGGAACTCGGCGCCTTGGCCACGCAGATGGGCAGATCGCTCAGGCCCAGTTCCTCGATCCGCCTGAGATCCTTCTCCGCCTCTTTGGTGAATGCCACGTCGTCCGCGCCGTACATTGCACGGCTGACCGCCTTCACTTTTTCCACGACCGGGATGTCCAGGTCGTAAAGGGGTTGGTACACGGTGCTGTTTTCAGCGGCCGAAATGACGGCGCGCGCCAGGTCGATGGCGCCGGCGCCGCCCTCAGCGAAATGTCGTGATTCAGCGAAGCGGACGTCATGCCGCCCTGCGCGCTCGGCCACCAGGGCGATTTCCTCGTCCGTGTCCGAATGGAAGCGATTCAGTGCGACCACCGGATGCTTGTTGAACTGGTCTACGCTTTCGATGTGCTTATCCAGGTTTTCCAGGCCCTGGCGCACGGCTTCCACGTCGGGCTGGTCGAGTTGGTTCTTGTCCTTGCCTCCGTGCAGCTTGAGCGCCCGGATGGTGGTTACCAGCACCACGGCGTCCGGGTTCAGGCCGGCGGAGCGACACTTGATGTCGAAGAATTTCTCTGCGCCCAGATCGAAGCCGAAGCCGGCCTCGGTGATCGCCCAGTCGGCGAAATGCATGGCCATACGGGTTGCGAACACGCTGTTGCAGCCGTGCGCGATGTTCGCGAAGGGGCCGCCATGCATGAACACCGGAGTACCTTCGAGCGTCTGCACCAGGTTGGGGTGCACCGCGTCACGCAGCAGCGCCAGCAGCGCGTCCGTGATGCCCAGCGACTCGAGATAAATGGCATCGCCTTCATAGCTCGTCCCGATCAGGATGTGGTCCAGCCGGGCGCGCAGGTCATCCATGTCGTTGGCCAGGCACAGGATGGCCATGATCTCGGACGCTGCCGTGATGTCGAATCCACCCTCGCGCGGAATACCCTGAAACCTTCCGCCCAATCCAAGCACGATGTTGCGCAGGCTCCGGTCGTTCATGTCCATCACGCGGCGCCAGACGATCATCCGGGGGTCCAGGTTGAGTTTGTTGCCCCAGTAAATGTGGTTGTCGATCGAAGCGGAAATCAGGTTGTTGGCCGAAGTGATGGCGTGAAAATCGCCGGTGAAATGCAGGTTGATCCGATCCGCCGGCGCCACCTGGGAATGGCCGCCGCCGGTGGCGCCGCCCTTGACGCCCAGGCAGGGTCCCAGCGAGGGCTCGCGCAAGGCAACGCAGACCGATTCGCCCAGCGCGGTGAATGCCTGTCCCAGCCCGATCGACGTCGTTGTCTTGCCTTCGCCGGCCGACGTAGGCGTGGTGGCCGACACCAGGATCAGCTTGCCGGGACCCGGCCGCTGGCGGGGGCGCGACAGGGCGTCCACGCGGACTTTCGCAATCGTTTCACCGTAAGGGATCAGGTCCTGCGATTCGACGCCCAGACGGGCAGCGACGTCTCCAATGGGGGTCAGTGTGGCCTGTGCGGCGATTTCATTGTCGGAGAGCATGTTCTATTTCGTCCTTTATTCATGGTTGTGGCGTGCCTTACACAGCCGCCAAGCCGGGTCAGTCGCGAAAAACAGGCTGACTACTTTGCCCGGAACTTGCTCCGACGGCAAGAGGGGCATAATCTGGAAGCTGAACTTTCAGGAGCTCAAAAATGCCCCGTTTGAGAATACTCGTATTGGCCCTGGCGGTCTCGCTGATTTCCCCCTTGCCGCTGAACGCCAGTTCCGGACCGCCCGGTTCTGAAGACGGGGCCGGCGGGGAAGGCGCAGCGCCTGCTGTCACGACTTTCACCGTGAAGCCCATGCAGCGCCCGCCCGCTATCCTGATGCCGGATGTGACTCCTCCGCCTCCCCTGGCTGACGAGGAGAAGCAGAACGCGTTGCGAGCCATTGGCGGCAGTCCCGCCAGCGTCAATGAGGGCGCTGGTTTTGTACTCAGCGCGGCCACCCCGTGGGTCGAGGACAAGGGATACCTGGTGCTGACCGGCGCGCAGACCGTCCACCCAGAT
>CAJIBJ010000012.1_pt1 | contig 20854 bp, 17 predicted proteins | sample 9199331 | NCBI WGS metagenome assembly CAJIBJ01 (sample SAMEA7708300, study PRJEB35096) | sediment metagenome | biome: marine neritic benthic zone biome [ENVO:01000025]; feature: sediment [ENVO:00002007]; material: shallow marine sediment [ENVO:03000034] sea grass bed [ENVO_01000059] ... | reverse complement strand
TCGGGCTCGATCAATGCCACGCCGGCCGACATGGCCAGGCTGGCCGGCTTCTATCTGCACTTCGGCGCGGTCGGCGGCCGTTCGCTGATTTCCACCGACTCGCTGAGCCGCATGGAAACTCCGGCATCGACCCCGGCGGCAAAAGCCGGCCAGGAGGCCGGATACGGCTTGAACAACTACAGTTCCAGCTACAGGCAGTGGGTCTACCGGGAACACAACGGCGGGGTCAACGGCGGCCTGACGGAACTGGCCTACCTGCCCGAAGCCGGCGTGGGTCACGCCATCATGGTCAACTCGGACAACGGGACCGCTTTCCGCCGGATTTCCAACCTGGTGCGCGGATTCGAGACCCGCTCGCTGGAGGAAAAAGAAATCGGCCCGGACCAGCCGCTCAGTGCGCTCAATCGCTCGATCGAGGGCTTCTACTACCCGATCAATCCCCGCCAGCAGGTTGCTTACTTCCTGGAGCGGGTTTTCAACATTCAGAAGTTCTGGTTCGAGTCGGGCCGCCTGGCCCGCAAAGGACTGCTCGGCGGCGAGACGAAATACTACTACCCGGCTTCCGACACGCTCTGGAAGTCGGCGGATACCGGCCAGCTTGTCCTCGCGCAAACTACCGATCCGATCAAGGGTGAAGTGGTCCATGTCGGGTCGGCAGTCCTGAAACCGGTCAGCGGAGCGATCGTATTCCTGCAACTGGGAATCGCCGCGATCTGGGGCGTCATGATCGCGACATCCATCGGCTTCGTGCCGGTCTGGGGGGTCCGGCGACTGCGGGGCAAAATCCCGCCGGGAGCGACCATCCGGGTCAGGCTGTGGCCCTTGCTGGCTGCGGTCTCGGCCCTGGCGGTGGCGGTCCTGTTCTCCGCCGGGATGTCCGATCCCTTCCGGCTGCTCGGCGAGCCGACGTTGATTTCGCTTGGCGTCATGATCTTCACGATTGCCTTTGCCGGGTTCGCGGTTCTCGGGGCCTGGTCTGCGCTCCGGCACCGGGGAACGGGAATGAACCGGGCCGCCTGGGGGCACTCGGCCCTGGCGTCGGCGGTTCACGTGGTGGTGGCGGTTTACCTGTTTTCGTTCGGAGTGATCGGCCTGATGACCTGGGCCTGACAGATCAGCCCATCAGCAGTGATTCGGCTTCCTGCATGATTTTCTTGCGCCCGAACATCAATTCGAAGCGGCCGCCTCCCAGCTGGTTCCACAGCATGGCGGAGCGCAGCCCGGCCAGCAGGAGTGTGCGGACCCAGTTGACGGTGCGTTCATTCTTCAGGTATTGAGGCCGGCCGCTGACCACGATGCGCGGCGACAGCTTGCTGATGGTTTCAGCGTAAAGTTCGGCTACATTTTCAGCCTGAAGGTCTTCACGTTCGTGTTGCTCCAGTTCCTGCCCTCGAGCGGAAATCTGCTCCAGGCGACTACCCACTTCCGCCTGGAGTTTCCGCGAGCGCCGGAATTTTTTCTCGACCTGCAACAGGCCCACGGCATAGCGCAGCGAATCCGTGTGGCGGCTGTCTCCCTGCAGCACGGCCAGCATGGTTTCCACGCCCAGCCTCATGCGGGCGACGTTGCCGTAAATGTCATCGATGGAGCCCGCTTCGAGCTGGAACAGGCTGTGCATGCAGGAACTGGCGGCGTAACCGGACCAGGTCCCGTGATTGGCGGCCTGGCGCACCAGTTCGGTTGCCTGGAATACGCCGGCCAGGGCCAGTGTTCTGTCTTTCATGCGCTTTCCTTCTGCTGTTGCCGCCAGGGGCGGGTGGCGGGAATCGTGTCCGCCCAGTCAATGACGCCGCCGCCCAGGCAGACGTCACCATCGTACAACACAACCGACTGGCCGGCCGTCACGGCCCGTTGCGGTTGATCGAAGCCGAGCACGATTTCCTCTTCTCCGATTTCCCGGACCACGCAATCCTGGTCGGTTTGCCGGTAGCGAACCTTCGCGGTCGGTTTCGTACCCGCCGCCGGCGCCTCACCTGAGACCCAGCTCAATTGACCGGCGCGCAAAATTCCCGAAAACAGCCACGGGTGATCATGGCCCTGTCCGGCGTACAACACGTTGTTCTCCTGGTCCTTGTGCAACACGTACCAGGGGTCGTCGGTGAATCCCCTCAGGCCGCCGATTCCCAGCCCCTGCCGCTGGCCCAGCGTGTAATACGCCAGGCCGGCATGCTCCCCGATCACCTGTCCATCGGGCGTCAGGATGTTCCCGGGGGAGGGCGGAAGGTAGTCGGCCAGGAAATCCCTGAAATTGCGCTCGCCGATGAAACAGATCCCGGTACTGTCTTTCTTGTCGTGCACCGGCAGCCCGGCTTTGCCCGCCAGTGCGCGCACATCGGGTTTCAGCAGGTCTCCCACCGGAAACAGGGTGCGTGCGAGCTGCTCCTGCCCGATGGTGTAGAGGAAGTAGCTCTGGTCCTTGTTCGGGTCCCGGCCCTTCAGCAGGCGGTACATGCCGTCATGGCGGTCCGAACGCACGTAATGGCCGGTCGCGATGCGCTCGGCGCCCAGGTCCATGGCATGCTCCAGGAACGTCTTGAACTTGATTTCCCGGTTGCACAGAATGTCCGGGTTGGGTGTCCTGCCAGAACGGTATTCGTCCAGGAATTCCTCGAAGACACCGTCCCAGTACTCCGCCGCGAAGTTCCGGCGGTGCAACCGCATGCCGATCGCATCGGCAACGGCCTGAGCGTCCCTGGCGTCCTCCTCGGCCGGACAGGCGCCGAAGCGATCGTCTTCTTCCCAGTTCTTCATGAACATGCCTGCAATGGGGATTCCCCGGTCGCGCAGAAGCAGGGCCGTGACGGACGAATCCACCCCGCCCGACATGGCGACCATGACCAAGTCCGTTTTTTCCTGCCTGCTGTTCATGCTGCATAAATGGGGACGAAGCGGCGGGCATAAAAGCCCGCAGTCGGCGGGCGGAGGCCGGCGGCACTATCCGATCAAAAAAAACTGGGCTAAAATCGCGCCATGGGTCAGGATTTGGAATCACATAAGGAACAGGGGTTGGCACTGGAGGAGGCCCGGCCGGAAGTAAAGCTTCCGCCGATGTACCGGGTCATCCTGCTGAATGACGACTACACGCCGATGGATTTCGTCATCGAGATCCTGAAGCTTTTTTTCGGCATGAGCCACGACCGCGCCACCCAGGTCATGCTGCACGTGCACACCCGCGGCAAGGGCGTGTGCGGCGTTTTCACGTTCGAAATCGCGGAAACCAAGGTGGCGCTGGTCAACGAATACTCACGGCAGAGCGAACACCCGCTAAAATGCACCATGGAAAAAGCTTGAAATCCGGCAAACAACGTACCGGTCTGTATCAGAGAGGGGTAGTGACGGAACAGGGAAAGGGCGACCTTCGTGAAACGAAAAAAGTACTTTCCCTGTGACTGAACGGATTCTTATCACCGAGTCAAGGAGCGCAAAGCGTGTTTAGCAAGGAACTGGAAGTGTCCATCAGCCAGGCCTACCAGGAAGCGCGGGAAAGCCGGCACGAATTCCTGACGGTCGAACACATGCTCCTCGCATTGTTCGACAACGCGTCCGCGCTCGGCATCCTGAGCGCCTGCGGCGCGGACGTCGCCGGACTGGAACAGGACATCCGCAAGGTGCTCGATGACACCGTGCCGGTGCTCGAAGACGAGGACAACCGCGACACGCAACCCACGATCGGGTTCCAGCGCGTGCTGCAGCGCGCGCTCTACCACGTCCAGTCCGCAGGTAAGGAGGAAGTGCTGGGCGCCAACGTTCTGGTCGCCATTTTCAGCGAGAAAGACTCCTACGCCAATTACCTGCTCAACCGCTACGAAGTCTCCCGCCTGGATGTCGTCAATTTCATTTCGCACGGCATCAGCAAGATCGAAGGAGAGAACGCCGGCGAAAGCGACGCCTCGGTGCTGGAGGCCGAAGAGGGACAGGAGGAGAAGAAAGCCAGCGCGCTGGAACAATTCACCAGCGACCTCAACCAGCGGGCCCGCAATGATGAGATCGACCCGCTGATCGGACGCGCAAAGGAAATCGAGCGGACCATCCAGGTCCTGTGCCGGCGGCGCAAGAACAATCCCCTGTTCGTCGGTGAGGCCGGCGTGGGCAAAACCGCGATGGCCGAGGGCCTGGCCCGGCGCATCGTGCACCAGGAAGTACCCGAGGTCCTGGCGGACTCGAACATATACGCGCTGGACCTGGGTTCGCTGCTGGCCGGCACCAAGTACCGTGGCGATTTCGAAAAGCGCCTGAAGGCGGTCGTCAAGGAACTGCAAAACATTCCCAACGCGATCCTGTTCATCGACGAGATTCACACCATCATCGGCGCCGGCGCCGCTTCGGGCGGCGTGATGGACGCCTCGAACCTGATCAAGCCGGTGCTTGCCTCGGGTAAATTGCGCTGCATCGGTTCGACCACCTTCCAGGAATTCCGGGGGGTGTTCGAGAAGGACCGGGCGCTGGCGCGCCGGTTCCAGAAGATCGATATCGTCGAGCCCAGCAACGCCGAAACCGTGGAGATCCTGCGCGGGCTCAAAAGCCGTTTCGAAGACCACCACCACGTGGAATACACCGACGAGGCCCTGGTCGCGGCCGTGGACCTGTCGGCGCGCCACATCAATGACCGTCACCTGCCGGACAAGGCCATCGACGTGATCGACGAGGCGGGCGCCCGCCAGCGCCTGCTGCCGGAAGAAGAGCGTAAGATCGTTCTGGATTCGGAGGACATCGAGCAAATCGTGGCGAACATGGCCCGGATTCCGGCCAAGCAGGTTTCGACTTCGGACCGCGATGCCCTGAAAAACCTTGAACGCGACCTGAAACTGGTGGTTTTCGGCCAGGACGAGGCGATCAGCGCGCTGTCAGCCGCCATCAAGATGACGCGGGCCGGCCTGGGCGAAGAAGAAAAGCCCATCGGCTCTTTCCTGTTTTCCGGCCCCACGGGCGTAGGCAAGACCGAGGTGACCAGGCAACTGGCGCTGACCATGGGTATCGAGCTGATCCGCTTCGACATGTCGGAATACATGGAGGCGCATTCCGTTTCCCGCCTGGTCGGCGCGCCCCCTGGCTACGTGGGCTTTGACCAGGGCGGCCTGATGACCGAGGCGGTCACCCGGAATCCTCACGCGGTGCTGCTGATGGATGAGATCGAGAAGGCGCATCCCGACGTGTTCAACATCCTGTTGCAGGTGATGGACCACGGCACCCTGACCGACACCAATGGACGCGAAGCCGATTTCCGTAACGTGATTCTGGTCATGACCACCAACGCCGGCGCCGCCCAGAGCGCACGGCGATCGATCGGCTTCGCCGAGCAGGACCACTCGACCGATGCACTGGAAGTCATCCGCAAGACCTTTGCGCCGGAATTCCGGAACCGGCTGGATGCGATCATCAACTTCAAGTCGCTGGGCATGACGGTCATCCTGCTGGTGGTGGACAAGTTCATACTCGAGCTCGAGGAACAGCTTGCGCTGAAAGATGTCAGCATTTCCGTGAGCAAGCCGGCCCGCGAATGGCTGGCCGAGCAGGGATTCGACCCGAAGATGGGTGCGCGGCCGATGAAGCGCGTGATCCAGGAACAGATCAAGCGCCCCCTGGCCGACGACCTGTTGTTCGGCGACCTCGCCAAGGGCGGGGAAGTCAAGGTTTATGCCCCGCGCGAGAAAAAATCCGGGGGCAGCGAAGAGAAGCTTTATCTGAAAGTGAAGGCGGCCAGCGGTGAGCCAAAAGCGCTGCCGGCGTCTGCGGACTGAGACGCCTGCGGTCCGGCCAGCGGGTTATTTCGTCCGGTAGGTTATTCTTCCCTTGGAGAGATCGTACGGGGTCAACTCGACTTTGACCTTGTCCCCGGTGAGAATTCGAATGTAGTGCTTGCGCATGCGGCCGGAAATGTGGGCGGTCACCACGTGGCCGTTTTCCAGTTCCACTCTGAACATTGTGTTGGGCAGCGTCTCGGTGACGATGCCGTCCATTTCAATGACATCTTCTTTGGCCATCGGGCCCTCGTCGGTAGTTGAAAGAGCGGTATTGTGCCACAAAATTATCCGCGTGGTGTTGACACTTTGGGGGTTTTCCTTACAATACGCACCCTCTGCGGGAATAGCTCAGTTGGTAGAGCACAACCTTGCCAAGGTTGGGGTCGCGAGTTCGAGTCTCGTTTCCCGCTCCAAGGATTCAAAACCCGGCCCAGCTGCCGGGTTTTTTTATTTTTGCGCCACGATTTTTGGATCTTTTATTGTTTTTGTAAGAGCGAATTTATTCGCGATGGTTTTAAGTTTTTGTATTTAGATCTTCACCAATTGATAAAAAAAAGACCAAAACCATCGCGAACGCGCGACGGCGTTCGGGAGGCGCTTTTTTGCCTGCGGCAAAGTCGTTCCTCCCTCTTTGCCTGCGCTAATTCGCTCCTACTGCGGAACTGAAACGGGATCGCCGCCCAGGGCTTCCAGGCGTTGCACGGCGCTCTCATCGCCCAGGAACTCCCAGCGCTGCAGGGCGATGGGGACGTTGCCGTTCTGAATCAGGAAACCGTGGAATTCCCGCAATGAGAAGTCGTCTCCACGGTCCAGCTTTGCATCCGCCAGGAATCCCAGGATCTGCAGTTTCCCGACCTGGTAGGAAATCGCCTGGCCCGGGTTGAAGGCGAAGAACACGGCTTCCTCGAGCGCGGTCTCGCGGTCCATTGGAACGGCGCGGGCCAGGTAGTCGGCCGCTCGTTCAATCGTGAAGTCACCGACCGCCAGGCGGATGTCGATCTCGACGCGCAGCGCCCTCAGTCGGGCGTAACTCAAGATGATCTCGCGTGACCTCGGGCTGAAGTCGAACAGGCCGGCCTGCAGCATCATTTCCTCCACGTAGAAGGCGATGCCCTCGTTCACGCTGGAATCGATGTAACGTCTGCGGATCGGGTCGGGATGCGCCCAGGAAAGCGCCATCTGGTAGTAGTGGCCGGGAACACCCTCGTGGATGATCAGCGGGCGGGGGTCGCGCGCGGCCGACAGGTTGAAGTAGGGCAGGTCAGGCGACGGCTCCAGGATGTAGCTGAAGGCGTCCTCGTCCAGTCGCGTTTCGGAGGTCAGGTCGTCCGTGACGCCCATGAAGGAAAGCGGTTCGAGCCAGGCCGGCATCGGGCGGTTCCGGTAGTGTTTCAGCCAGTCCGGCACCGTCATCAGGTCCCGGGATTCGAGGAAGGCTCGAATTTCCTGCTCTTTCAGGAACGAGGCCTGGATCTGCCGCTCCGCGCTTTCGAACAGTTTCAACTGCGGCGTGCCCTGGTTGCGGTTCTGCTCCAGCACGTCCCAGGCCACTGCCCGGTTCCATGCCTGACGGCCCTGGGCCAGCAGTTCGTCCGGCGTGTACGGAAGCAATGCCACGTTGACCAGGAACCACTCGTAGGCGTTCGGGCCAATGGCGAAGGCCATGCGCATCCCGTCCAGCCGGCGTTCCAGCCATTTCGAGTAGGACTTGAGCGCACCGGCAGCCCGGCCAACGGCCCGGTGCAGGCGCCGCTTTTTGTCTTCGGGAAAAACCGGCTCCAGACCGGCCTCCATGCGCCGCAGCCTGTCTTCGATATCCGCCAGTGTGTCGATCGTGACCTGCGCAAATGGCCGTATCGGCTGATCCAGGTTCGCTTTCGCCGCCTTGATGACTCTCGGGAAGTTCTCCAGGCGCAGCAGCAGGTTTTCTGCCCGGGACTCGTTCATCGGGCTCGAGAGGATCAGGAGTTCGAACACGCTGCCTAGTGTCTGGTCGACATAGAAGAGGGGATTGCGGCGGGGAGTCTTGAGGATATCCAGCTCCCAGTAGACGCGCTGGATCGCCGCCCGCAGCAGCCTGGCGTCCACTTTCTCGGCGATGCTCCATCCCTCGGTGTCCAGGGAGTCGACCGACTCGATGAAGGCCCCGTAGTCGGCCCGCCATGCCTCCAGGGCCTCCGGGGAAAAATCGGGCAACCAGCCGTCCGGGCGCTCCACCCGCGGGATGTCATCACCCTGGGCCGGTTGCTGGACCCGGCGCCACTCGAAAAACTCACGCGCCAGGAACTGAATCTTTTCATTGCCATTGCCTGGCACGGCATAATCCTGCTCGCCTGCTTCGGCCGGATATGCCGCTTGCCAGGAAAGGCACAAGGCCGTTACCAGGGATAATCTCAGAAAACGCTTTGCCATCGCTTTTCGCCGTCCGGTCTGGTTTCCGGATCATTGTGATCCCAAACACGGGCAAAAAAAAGCCCGGACGGGCCGGGCTTATGCAATCGTACAGAAAAGCTTACTTGACGGTGATCTCACGCACGAGGTACTCACCGGTAATCTTGCGCATCCCGGGATAGTTCTTCGTAATCTCGCGCGTCTTGGCCTGGTTGGCCTCACCCCAGGCCTGCATGAATTTATCGTATTCCTCACGGTTTGGGTTCAACTGGTCGCTGTTGGCATACTTGACCATAAGGAACAGGTTGGCCTTTCCGCTTTCCGGAAGCTGGCTGCGGAGAATTTTGAAGTCCTCGATCTGGCCCAGCTCCATGGCGACCTTGTTGGCTGCGATCCAGGTATCGCGCAACCCTTCCAGGTAGTCGTCGCCCATGTTGGGGTCGACCTTGATCAGCGTGATGTTCCACAGCTCGTCACTGATGTCATAATCGGTGTAAGGATCGAGCTGGGCTACAGCCGTTGTGGAGAAAAGGACAAGTACGGCTGCGATAAAGAAGGTTCTGCAATTCATTTCATGCTCCTCGGTATTGATGTTTGAATGAGCCCTGCGGCTCTTAAACTATAGCAACAGTGAAGAATTCTGCTTATCCTTAGCACCGATATGAACGTCGACCCGCTCCAGGCTTTTCTCAACCGCCAGAGCTTCGTCATGCTGGACGGCGGGCTGGCAACCGAAATGGAAAAACACGGCGCGGACCTGGACGATCCGCTGTGGTCGGCAAAAATGCTGTACGAGGCGCCCGAACGGGTGCGCCGTGTTCACAGCGACTTTCTCAAAGCCGGCGCCGACATCATCGCCACGGCTACCTACCAGGCCAGCTTCGACGGGTTTGCAAAAGCGGGGTATGACCACAGGCAGGCGGAAAGCCTGATGCGCCTTGGCGTTGACCTGGCCGTACTGGCGCGGGAGTCGTTCTGGTCCGGCGAGGCGCCGCGCCAGCAACGGATCCGGCCTCTGGTGGCTGCTTCCATCGGGCCGTACGGTGCGGTCCTGCACGACGGCTCCGAATACCACGGCGAATACGGCCTTTCGAAACAGGAACTGATCGACTTTCACCGTCCGCGAATGGAGGTGCTGGCCGATACCGATGCCGACCTGTTCGCCTTCGAAACCATTCCCTCGCTGCTGGAGGCCGAGGCCCTGCTGGAACTGCTGCGGGAGTTTCCGGCGATGCGGGCCTGGCTCAGCTTCAGTTGCCGGGACGGCGAGCATATCAGTCATGGTGAGCGCTTTTCCGACGGAATCGCGCTGGCCTGCGAGTCAAAACAGATCGTGGCGGCAGGGCTTAACTGCACCGCACCAGGATTCGTCAACAGCCTGCTTGATTCACTCGGCGATACGTCAGTCCCTGTGGCCGCCTACCCCAACAGCGGCGAAGAGTGGAACCCGGAAGGAAACCAGTGGAGCGGTGGTACGGGCGAACCGCTGACCGTGAGCCAATGGTACGAAAAGGGCGCGCGCCTGCTGGGGGGATGCTGCCGGATTTCCGCCAATGCCATCGCCCGGATGCGCGGCGAGTTGAGCCGGCACCTGGCGGCGGGACAGAGTTCATGAGTGGAAAGCCTGGGGGGGCTATCCCATACAGGTTCGCCGCGACGGTCATTACCGCCGTCCTGTCTGCCTGCGCCGCCGTCGGCCCGGAATACCAGGCGCCGGAAGCGCCGGTTCCCGAGGCCTGGGAATCCGCTCAGGGGGCCGGTCTGCAGACCACACACTACGAGCTGCTCGAATGGTGGGAGGTCTTCAACGACCCGACGCTCAACCACATGGTCGAAATCGCACACGAGCAGAACTACAACCTGAAACTGGCCGGACTCAAGGTACTGGAAGCCCGGGCGCAACTGGGCATCGCGATCGGCAGCAAATACCCGCAGCAGCAATTCATTTCCGGCGACGCCACGCGGATCAGCCCGAGTGAGAACGCCGGCGGGGGCAGTACCTCGTTCAGCCAGTACCAACTCGGTGGGGCGCTGGCCTGGGAAATGGATTTCTGGGGTAAGTTCCGGCGCAGCATCGAATCGGCGGACGCATCGCTGATGGCCGCAGTCGCATCCTACGACGAAGTCATGGTGCTGATCACAGCCCAGGTCGTGAGCACCTACGTGACCATTCGAACGCTGGAGGAACAGCTCCGGATCGCGGAGGAAAACCTGAAGCTTCAGCAACGCAGTTACAGCATCGCCACGGTCTTGTACAACAACGGCCAGGATTCAGAACTGGACGTCCAGCAGGCCCGTTCGCTGTTCCTGAGCACCAAGGCTACCGTCCCGAGCCTGGAGGCGCAGGTCGACGTCAGCCGCAACGCCATGGACACGCTGCTCGGCCAGACCAACGGCTACACCGAGCAGTTGATCACCCCCGGCAGGATTCCGGAGGTGCCCGAAAACATCGCGGTAGGCATCCCTGCGGACCTCATCAGGCGGCGGCCGGACGTTCGCCAGGCCGAATTGTTCGCCGTGTCGCAGAACGCGTTGGTGGGCGTGGCGACGGCGGACCTGTATCCGAGTATTTCAGTCAATGGCTCATTCGGCGTGGCGAGTATTTCGAAGGACGTCGGCGGGGGCGGGGGCTCGAACCTGTTCGACTCCGACAGCGTCAGCTACACGGCCGGTGCGGCCTTCACCTGGCCCGTGCTCAATTACGGCCGGATCAGGAACAACATCCGGGTGCAGGACGCACGGCTGCAGCAGTCGCTGGTGTCCTACCAGGAACTGGTGCTGGAAGCGGCCCAGGAAGTAGACGACGCGATGGAGACGCTGGCCGGGGCGCAAGAGCAGAAAGCCATCCTGGTCGAAGCGGTGGACGCGTCCCTGCGCTCGAACGAGCTGTCCACGCTGCGTTACAAAGAGGGATTCTCGGATTACCAGAGAGTCCTGGATGCACAGACATCACTGGTCACCTCGCAGAACCGCCTGGCCGTGGCGCAGGGGCAGGCGGTGCAGAGCGTGGTCGCCCTGTACAAGGCGCTGGGCGGCGGCTGGGAAGTGCGGGAAGGGCGGCCGTTCGTAGATGAAAACACCCTGACCGTCATGCGCGAAAGAACCAACTGGGGAGATCTTCTGGATGACCAGTGAGAAAATGGACCCGGTCCGCAAGTGGACCTGGATCGTGCTGGCCGTATGCCTGGTCCTGTTCATTCTTTACCTGTTCGCTGACCGGCTCACGCCTTATACGGGCCAGGCCAGAGTACATGCCTACGTCGTGCCGATGGCGCCACAGGTCGCCGGCCGGGTGATCGATGTCGACGTCCAGAACAATCAACTGGTCAGGGCAGATGATCGTTTGTTCCGGATCGATCCCAGCACCTACGAAGTGGCGGTGGAGTCGGCCGAGGCCGTATTGCAAAACTCGCGTCAGTCAATCGAGTCCGGCGTTTCCAATCTGAGCGCCGCCAGCGCCAACGTCGAATCCGCCAAGGCCAATGTCTGGAAAAACCAAAAGGACACCGAGCGCATGCGACGCATCCGCAAGGAAGATCCGGGCGCGATCTCCGAGCGCCGCATCCAGTCTGCCGAGGCCGGCCTGCAGTCGGCCCGGAGCCGATTGGCCGCCGCCCAGGCCCAACTCGAGGCAGCCCGGAACGCGCTCGGGTCCACCGATGAAAACAATGCGCAATTGCAGCAGGCCCGGTCGTCGTTGAATACGGCCCGCATCAACCTGGAGCGGACTTCGGTTTTTGCGCCGGCGGACGGGCTGATCACCGACCTCAGGGTGGACAAGGGTAACTACGCGGCCGCGGGGGCGCCGCTGATGACCTTCATCGCCATTCAGGACACCTGGATCCGGGCCGATTTTTCCGAAAACAACCTGGGCAACGTCGATCCGGGCGATCCCGTGGAAATCACCTTTGACGTCCGGCCCGGCCGTGTCTACCACGGCAAGGTGAGAAGAACGGGATATGGCGTGCAGGTCTCTTCCAATGCGCTGGGCACACTGCCCACCATTGACAACCAGAGGGAATGGCTGAGAAGCGAGCAACGCTTTCCGGCGGTTATCGATTTCGAGGTCCCTGATGAAATCAGGAATGAACTGAGGGTCGGCTCACAGGCCTCCGTAATCGTCTACACCGGGGACAACTGGCTGATGAACGCGCTGGGCAAGGCTTATATCCGCATCGCCGCGACCCTGAGCTACCTCTATTGATGCACCCGGTCGCGGCCAGGCGGATCATTCGACTGGCGTTCGGCACGGCGCTGTGCCTGGCGTTTTCGCAGGCCGTGGGCTGGGACGCTTCTTTCATCGCTCCGGTGCTCCTGTCGTTCCTGCTCTCCGTGCCGATACCTGCACCCCGCCTCAGGCAGGGCCTGAAATTCATCCTGGCGCTGATCCTGCCCATCTGGCTGACCACGTGGCTGCTGCTGCCGGTGCTGACCTACCAACCGGCTGCCGGGATTCTGTTGCTCATCGCCGCCTGCTTCTGGAGTTTCCACTACAGCGCCAGCGGCGGATCGCCGGTGATGGGCGCCTTCCTGACCGTGGGCCTCGCCATCGTCGCCGCGGTCGGATCCGATTCCATCGACTCGGCGCTGATGCTCAACACGGCGCTGACGTTCAACGCGCTGATCGCGGTGGCGTTCCTGTGGGTTTCACATGCGTTTTTCCCGGATGTCCCCGCGGAAACCGCGGGCAAGCCGCCACCGAAGAAACCACCGCCGGATCGAAGCGCGGCCATCCGCAGCGCCTGGCGGTCGACCGTCATCGTGGCGCCGGTGGTCATCTTCTTCCTGTTCTATGCGGGCAGCGCCTCGTACCTAGCCGTCATGATCAAGGTGGCATCGATGGGGCAACAGGTCGAGAACGACAACACCAAGGCAGTCGGCCAGTCGCTGCTGATGTCTACCATCATCGGCGGCATCGGCGCGATCATCATGTGGAACCTGATGGACGCCTGGGTTTCATTGATTCCGTACGCCCTGCTGGTGGCCCTGGGCGGGCTGCTGATGGGGCGCCGCGTATTCCAGGGGCAGGGCATGCACCCCAAGGCCGGAATCTGGTCCTATGCCTACCTGACCATGCTGGTGATAATAGCCCCGGCGGTCATGGACGGCGCCAGTGGAGCCCAGGCAGGCGTCAAGTTCTTCGATCGCATGGCCATGATGGGCTGGGCGACCCTTTACGGGGTGGCGGCCGTGTACGTTTTCGACGCGTTTTGGCGTGGCAAAGCGCCGCAGACGGTAGTAGAATAGCGCGCCTTGACAGGTACCTGTTACCGGAGGCTAGGTGGCAGAGTGGTTATGCAGCGGCCTGCAAAGCCGTGGACGCCGGTTCGATTCCGACCCTAGCCTCCATTTTTACCCACCCTGCGGGCAGGTAAAAATGAAGTCCAGGGGGAATCACCTCGCGTTAGCACTTCTGATTTTATTTCTCGACACGCTTCGGATTCGATACAGCTGTGTTCCGACTGGAAACACCTTACCGCGAATCCGGGTTCGATTCCGACCCTAGCCTCGCAGCGGTTTTCTTGACGCCGCACAAAAAGGAGCACCGCTATCCAGAAAGCGTCAGCATATTCAGCATTGTGATGAAGAACGGTGTCCCCTTGCACCATGGCCCCGATCAGCGCCTGGGCATGGATTGACACATCAAAAGTGCTCATGCGAGGATGCCTTGCAGAAAATTGCCCGAAATGGTTGGGAAATCTGCTTTTTGTTGGTATTTCTGTTGGTATATTTGGTCGATAGAAATTTTTAGCCAATACAAAACAATAAATAGCTAGCCAATGTGGTTGTAACCCCAGGCTTGAGCTTTCGAATGAATGACTTTCCCGATAATTCGCAGTGGCCGTTGAATTCTTGCCTGGTGTCGCATCGGCACAAAGTGGTCTATTTGCCGATCGCCAAGAACGCCAATACGACGCTCAAGCGCATGTTCGTGCGGCTGAGCGGGCATCCCGATGCGGACGAGATTCTGAGTCACAACATCCACCGCTACCTGGTGTCGCACAAGACCGGTCTTTCCTTATGTGATTACACGCCCGAGGAGGCCATGAACATTTTGAGTGACCCGCACTACTTCAGTTTCACTGTCCTGCGCAATCCGCTGGAGCGGACAGTGAGCAGTTATGTCGAAAAATTCGTTGCGACCCCTTCGACTCATGAGGGGGTAATGGGTGTCATCGGACCCGCCATCGACTGGGTGTACGCGCGGCGGAGCCAGCCAGCCGACTACGAGCAGTCGATAACGTTCAGGGAATTCGTGCGGTACCTTCACAATAACGACGATCGAGACCTCGATACGCATTTCAAGTCGCAAGAAGGCTACTTCAGGAATCAGAAGATCGACTTTTTTGGAACCATCGAGAAGATGAAAGGAACGATTGAAGTGCTGGAAGAGCATTTTGGCCAGAAGATCAGGCTGGAATGGATCAACCGTACCGGGCGCCGGAAACCGCTGATGCGGAGAAAAGGCCAGGCGGAATTGTTGCCAGCGCAAATCCGGGGACAACGCTCGATGCCGCATGCCAGCGAATTACTTACCGGAGAGATCAGCGAGCAACTCGAGCAACGCTATGCGAATGATCTGAAGCTGTGGCGGAAAGCTCTGGTGTGAGCTGCATTCTCATCGCTCACCGAATCTGGCGGGCGGAGCTCTTCATTGACCCGCCAGATGAAAGCGTCGAAAATACGCCAGCGAAACCATGAAAGCCCCTGGATACGGACTGTTCAGGGGCGTAACCTCCGCACTAAATTTCCATCGCGGCCCGGGTGGCGAAATTGGTAGACGCAAGGGACTTAAAATCCCTCGCCAGAAATGGCGTGCCGGTTCGAGTCCGGCCCCGGGCACCACAATTCCTGATTTGCAGATTAGAATTCCCACAGCAGGCCGATGGCGATGACCCTCGGCAACCAGTGTTCCACCGAGATGTCGAGAAAGACGTTTTCATCCTCGTCTTCCTCGATGTCGTAGTCGATGCAGCACTGGTTGTTCCGGTCGGTGGCGTTGGTGACTTCCAGGAACGCGGTCAGGCGGCCGATCTTGACCGGGAACTGCCGGGCGATGCGGAAATCCAGGGTGAAGAAGGTTCCCAGCCGTTCCGCGTTTCTCGGGCCGGGGATCGGGAAGTACTCTTCCTCTTCCTCATCGAAACCCAGGGTCACGCCGGTCGTGGGCCAACCGGTGTGTAGATTCACCGCGGCGCCGATTTCCCAAGGGCCGGGGCGCCATCCGATGCCGCTCTGGAAGGCGTGGCGCTGGTCCCAGCTGCGCAACTCGTTGACGCCGTCGATGCGGTCGGTCGCCTTCGACCAGGCGTAGCTGGCCCACCAGTCCAGGTCGTCGTTGCGGCTGTATTCGAGGGTCAGCTCGATCCCCCGCGCCTTTGCCGACTCGGGATCCAGCCGCACGCGGTCGGGTTCGAGTTCGGGGATCAGGCCGAGGGGGTCGGACAGGTTCTCGAAGCGTGGCCTCATGTGGTCGTAGTTCTTGAGGTAGGCCTCGATCCGCACGCGGTAACCCTCGCCGAACCGTTTGCGCAGGCCGGCGATCCAGTGATCGGCTCGCTGCGGCCTGAAAAAGTGGTCCAGTCCGTCCTCCACCTGTAGCCTCTGGATGGCCTGCGACTGATAATAACGACCCCAGGTGAAGCGCAGTTCCGTGGTCGGCGTCAATGAATGGAACAGGCTGACGCGCGGGCTGAGTTGGTTGCCGAAGGTCGGATCGGTATAAGTCTGTCGGTCCCAGCGCAATCCCAGGTCCAGGGCCGTGGATTCGTTCATCCGCCAGCGGTCGGCGATGAAAAGCGAATAGACGTTGCCGTCGGGGGCGGCCGCCACCCTGGTCTCGGCCGGTGACTCGATGCCGGGCCAGAGCGTGAAGAACTCCGCGTACTCTGCGTAGGAATGGTAGTCGTAGCGGGCGCGCTCGTGCCGCAGTTCAAAACCCCAGCGCAGCAGGTGGTCCTCGACGCCCTCGTAGAACCAGTCCTGGCGTAAGCCCCAGGTCTTGATGTTGCGCCGGTCGATCACGGCGCCGATGTACTGGTCCTCGTCGTTAACCTCGGCATCGCGGTCGTTGTCCAGGTAACCGAAGGAGAACACGGTGTCGCTGGCGAGATCAGGCGTCCACTGGTTTTCCAGCCGCACCCAGAAGTGCGAGTTCCTCGTATCGCTGATGGACTGTTCCAGTTCTTCTGGCTCGTCTTCGGTGATCACGGTGACGCTGTCATTGGCATAGAGCGCATTGAACGACAGCCGGGCATCATCGGAAATGTTGAAACCCAGTTCCGCGAATATGTCGAAGTAATGAGGCTTCCCCTGGTTCTTGTCGACCAGGGTGTCCAGGTTGCTGCGCCGGGCGGAAAACAGCCATTCGACTTTTCCCTCCTCGCTGGCCCCGCTGTTCAAAAAAGAAGTGTTGTAGAAACTCAGGCCCAGTTCCGTGCGCACGGGCCCTTCGGGCCTGGGCGTTTCGAGCAGGAGGACACCGCTGGTCTGGTCGCCGTACTGGACGGGGAAGCCGCCGGTGTAGGCCTCCACGCCGGAAATGGCGCGGGCGTCGATCAGGCTGAATATGCTGTGGTAATCACGGATATGGAAGGGGTCGGTCAGTTTCAGGCCGTTCATGTAGATGGCCGTTTCGTTCTTTTCGCCGCCCCGGAAATGGGGTTGTGAACTCAATCCGCTGGCGGCAACTCCGGGAAGCCGGTGTGCCGAGCGGATCGGATCTTCGCCCAGGTCGGGCAGGGCCTGGAGCGCCCGCTGGTCGATAAAGAATCGCGAATTGGAGAAAAGGACATAGCGGCTGGCGGAAACGTTGATTATCTCGAGTGCACCAGGCCCCGGGATCAATTCGACGCTGACGATCTCGGTGCTGCCGGCGTCAAGCGTGACTTCCCGCCGGGCGGAAGCGTAACCGACTGCCGAGATTTGTATCCGGTAATACACCGGGGGCACCGGCCTGAACTGGTACAGTCCCGGCGCGACCATTTCCGGATGGGCCAGGCTCGGCGTCACCACGATGGCCAGGGTGTCCGGAGAGGTCAATGCACCGTAGTTGCGCACATGGACCAGTATCGATCCCGCATCATCTCCCGGCGCAGCCCCGGCCGGCCGAACGACAAGGTAGAGTCCGTCCGCTTCTTTCAGCGCCAGTCCATGTGGTTCGAGTATCTGCCGCGCCTTTTCGACCGGGTCCTGGCTGTCCGGTTCCCGCCTGACGCGCATGTCGTCGGTCACCAGCGCAGTGCTGTAGACCAGTTCCAGGCCGGCCTGCCTCAGCTCATCCAGCGCTGTGTGAAGCGGCTTACCTCCCAGGGAGCCGGCTTCATCGGCATGGAGCAGGGGCAGGGCGGGTCCTGCCAGCAGGCTGACCACGAACCACATGCAGACGAGTCTTCTGTTCACTCGATACCCGGCACCCAATTGAAAGCCTGCGAAATGAATACGCCACGCGCCTTATTCATTCTGCACTTTCGGCGTCGGGCAAGCCAATCGGGATTGCCGGGCAGCGCTGTCCCCTTCAGCCATCGCCCACCAGCGACACCATGATCAGCCCATGGGACACCTGCGCCTCCATGCCGCTGGTCTGGGTGATCATCGTCAGCGCCTTCATCGGCTCGAGCTCCAGCCGGCCTCTCAAAACCGTCTGCCGGGCCTGCTTTTCTGCGTCGAAGGAAGCGTATTCCACGGAATGACCTGTTTCACTGGCGACCCACTCAATCAGGTCCGCGATCGACTTCCCATCGGAGTCGAAAGCCGGGGTGATACTCTCGACCCATTGCCAGGAATCACCCCAGGGATCGATTTGCCGCACGGAGCGAACCCCGTCACCAGAAATGGTCAACTGTTCCCCACGGGCCACCGGGTGGTCGGTTCCGGACAGCTGGAGGGCGACTTTCCCGGAGCGCACACTAACCGTGGTGCCGGCGAGCGAAACGGCGGTCATGTACTGCGTCCCTACGTGCCGCACCAGGCCGGCGGGGGTGGCGATCGTCAACGATTCGGCGCCGGATGCCCGGTTCGCGGTGTCGACGTAAATCCGCCCGTGGTCCAGCCAGATACCGCTTGACGAGTCCAGCCGGATCCGGGTGTTTTCATCCAGGCGAATGGATTGGCCATGCGCCCAGCGCAAGGCAGTGGCGGAATCAACACCGGTTTCGACGACCTGCCGGCTCCGCAGCCGGCTATCCATCCCGAGTGATTCCGATTTCGCATTGGCCCCGTCCTCGTGGACCTGCGCGGTCCCCAGCAGGTTATCCACGACAGCCAACTGGATCGCCGCTCCGGGCGCCGGGGGGCCGACCGTCAGGCGGATCACGGCGCCGAGTGCGATCACCACGGTGGCTGCCACCGCCAGGCCTGCAAGAATCCGGCGCCGCTTGCGTCGCGCAACGGTCTGGTGCCATTGGGCATGCAGCGTATCCCGGGCAGCCTGTTCGACTTCACCGAGCGGTTTTTCCCTCGCCCCTGCGTGCTGGAAGAGTGTGTGCAGCTGATCATCCGCCCCACCGGACCCCTTTCGGCCATTTCTTTTGTCCTGGTCTTTCATGATTCCGTCTTCTGTGCTGTGTTTCCATTCCCCCGCTGAGCCGCCTGGGCCGTTGCCAGTACCGGCTGGGCAAGGGTGCTGTATATCTCTTCGAAGGCTCGCCGGGCCCGGGCCAGCAAGGACTGGGCCGCTTCCAGACTCAGGCCGAGACGCCGGGAGATTTCACGGACCGAATGACCCTCGATGTATTTCCATTCGAGTGCGTCTCCATATTTCGGTGGCAGACGGTCCAGTGCCACGTGGATCAGGCGGGCGGCCTCGTACTTCTGATACTGGCTGGCCGGCTCCTCGGATTCCGGCGTCTTGAATGAGTCGATCGCCGCCTGGATTTCCGGCCGGTCCTCCGTCAACACGATGTGCCGGTGATAACGGCTGTCGCGCCGGGTCCGGTCCGCCAGTTCATTGCGGCATATGGCGCACAACCAGGTGAACAGTGCGGCCTCTCCGCGATAGCTCTGTATCTTTCTCAACGCCTTCGAGAGGGCGGCCTGCGCAACCTCGCTGGCGGTTTCACCGTCACCGGAAAGGCGGGCCAGGGCGAACCGGTACAGACGGGAAAAATTGTCTTCAAAAAAGCGGTCGAACGCTTGCTCGTCACCTGCGAGCAGGCGTTTGACCAGTTTCCTGTCTTCCAGATGAATCGGCAAGATTCGCTCCTGGCCGGTAAGGTCTTCGATATCCCTATCTTAAACCGTCAGTCTTCTTCGGCAATTTCAAAACCGCCTTCGGAGAAGGTCTGGTTGCCGCTCGCCTCGATCGCGCCCACCTCGAACTTGAATTCGCTGCAGTCTTCATCAAGATAGCTTTCGAGGAATTCCTCCGGGACAGTGACGCTGGTTTCACCAGGTGGAAGCTGCACGCTGAACACCCGTTCAGGCTCGAAATCTATATCGCAGTCGGGCTCGACCACGACTTCCCAGCCAACCTCGGCGACATCGCCCGGGGCGGGGATGATTCCATCAGCTACCAGGTCGTCATCATCACATTTGCCGCCCAGGGTATCGCCTTCCGCCCATTCGATGACGACGTCATCGGCCGAAACGAATTCTTCATCGTCGGTCGCATCGATGTCGGGCGCTGCCGGAATGTTCCAGGTCAGTTCGACAGATCCACTGAGAAACTCGTTCTCATTGTTCTTGCCGCTCAGGATGTAGTCGCCCGCCGGGAAGCGGTCCAGGAACTCGGCCAGCGCCACAACCAGTTCTTCCTCGTCTTCGGGGTCCGGCACGCAAAGCGGCTCCGCACTCTCGAAAAAGTTTTCCGTCAGGCCTTGCGTTTTCAGTGGGCCGAACGCCTTTTCCTGGAAAATTTTTCGATCCTCCGGGTCGTGCATTTGCACGTTGTACCAGGCGTCGGCATCGAACTTGGCGTGAAAGCCGACGTCGCCGTCCGTCCCGTTGATCTCGATGAGCACCTTGGCCTCGTCAAATTCGGCATCGTCCGCCCAAGCCATTGACACGGCGCCCGCCAGCAGCAGCGCCGGGAAGAGCAGCACGATGGATTTCAATGTCTTCATTTCGATTCTCCTGTATGTGTCCAAATCCAGGCGTTTCCGCCTGTGTTCCCTTAGACGGGAGAGGGGAGAAAAATCAATCGCCAATGGCTGCGATTTGCAGCTGGAAACAGGAGGCCCGGCCGTGGCTTGCGCCCGCAACGGCCGGTTTCAGAAGAGGACAGGAAGCTAGGGCGAGACGGGCCCGGAAGCGCCAAGCCCATGCGGAGATTTGGAGAAATCAGTTCGGGAGTCCATCAGGCGGTCAATCAAGCGGCCGGCGCCCATGAGCACCATGCACAGGGCCAGTAACAGGCCGGAAAAGAAGCTGCTGATCAGCGAGAAACTCCAGATCGCCGACATGCCGCTGAGTTGTTCGTGCTTGGTACTCGATTGCAGCCAGGCCGACTCGGCCTCCCTTAACTCTGTTGCATTGCGTTCGAGCGATTTCCGGCGCGTCAGGGAGGCATCGTGGAGCACCTCTTCTGCGTGGAAGCGCAGATCGTAGTCACGCTGTTTCAATGCCAGGACCCGTTCAGCGGCCGCAGCCGCCTCACGGGAACTCTCCTCGTATGCAATCTGCTGGACGAAAAAGGCCCCGGTCAGGAACAAAGACATCGCCAGCGCGCAGGCGAATATCCCGGCGGGTCGTTTCAGTGATTGGGTCCAACTGCGGTGCATTTT
>CAJIBJ010000217.1_pt1 | contig 21557 bp, 14 predicted proteins | sample 9199331 | NCBI WGS metagenome assembly CAJIBJ01 (sample SAMEA7708300, study PRJEB35096) | sediment metagenome | biome: marine neritic benthic zone biome [ENVO:01000025]; feature: sediment [ENVO:00002007]; material: shallow marine sediment [ENVO:03000034] sea grass bed [ENVO_01000059] ... | reverse complement strand
GTCTTCGAATTGCAACAGCCCGGTGGTCTCCCAGTTCCTGAACCACTGGGGCCGTTCTTCGTACACCAGGTTGCCGTCCGCGGCGCCGACCTCACCCGTCTGGATGGTGTCCATCAGGTTCAGGCGCGCCATCGCGCCGACTGCCGGGGCGGTGGTATACAGGATCGCGATAAACACCAGCGCCCAGCCGGCGGAGGTGCGCGCGTCGGAGACTTTGGGGACCGTGAAGAACCGCACGATGACGTGCGGCAGGCCGGCGGTGCCGATCATCAGCGACAGCGTCAAAAGGAAGATATTCAGGGAGGTTCCCTTCTGCGCGGTATAGGCCGCGAATCCGAGGTCCGTCACCACCTGGTCCAGCTTGTCCAGCAGCGAAATGCCGGAGCCGTCCGCCATGAAACCACCCAGGCCGATCTGCGGGATCGGGTTGCCGGTCAGGTTGAGGGCGATGAAGATGGCAGGGACCGTGTAGGCGAAGATCAACACGCAATACTGCGCGATCTGCGTATAGGTAATGCCCTTCATGCCGCCGAGCACGGCGTAGACGAAGACGATCGCCATACCGACCAGGACGCCGATTTCGAACGGCACCTCGAGGAAGCGGCCGAAGGCCACCCCGACGCCTTTCATCTGGCCGATCACATAGGTGATGGAGGCCACGATCAGGCAGATGACCGCTACCAGGCGCGCGCCCCTGGAGTAGAAGCGGTCGCCGATGAACTCAGGAACGGTAAACTTTCCGAATTTGCGCAGGTAAGGAGCCAGCAGCAGGGCCAGCAACACGTATCCGCCGGTCCAGCCCATCAGGTAGACCGATGCGTCGTAGCCCAGGAATGCGATCAGGCCCGCCATGGAAATGAACGATGCCGCGGACATCCAGTCGGCGGCTGTCGCCATTCCGTTCGCCACGGGGTGGACGCCAGTGCCAGCCACGTAGAATTCGCCGGTGCTCGAAGCGCGGGAATAGATCGCGATGCCGATATACAGCGCGAACGTGGCGCCGACGACGATATAAGTCATTGTTTGCAGATCCATGGTCGGCCTCCCTCAGTCTTCGTGTACGTCGAATTGCCGGTCCAGCTTGTTCATGCGCCAGGCATAGAAGAAGATCAGGACGACAAAGACATAAATGGAACCCTGCTGGGCGAACCAGAAACCGAGCTGATAACCGCCGATACGTATGGCATTCAGCTGATCGACCAGGATGATGCCGAACAGGTATGAAACGACGAACCAGATGCTCAGGCACAGGGCCACGAGCCTGAGGTTTGCCTTCCAGTAGTCTTGTCTGCTTTGTTGTGCGCTCATGGGTAGCCTCTCCGATGGTAGTTTCCCGAACGCTATGTTACGTTCCCGGCCCAGATGAATCGTTTCAACTTTAGTCGTATAGATTCGGCGCATGCTTAATCCCTGGTCCCTGACCCTGATCGCGCTGGCTTACATGGGCCTGCTGTTCGCGATCGCCTGGATCGGCGACAAAAAAAGGATCGCGAAGGACCACCGAAACATCCAGGCCATCATTTACTCACTCTCCCTGGCCGTCTACTGCACCTCGTGGACGTTTTATGGGGCGGTGGGCAGCGCGGCGACGACCGGTTGGGGTTTCCTGCCGATCTACGTCGGCCCGGCGCTGGTCATGGTGCTCGGATTCAAAGTCATCCGGCGCATCGCGGAAACCAGCCGGGACCAGCGCATCACTTCCATCGCCGATTACATCGCCTATCGTTACGGGCGCAGCCACACGATCGCGGTGCTGGTGACCCTGGCTGCCGTCGTCGGATCGGTCCCTTACATCGCCCTGCAACTCAAGGGCATCACTACCGGTGTCGAAGTCATTGGCCGTTCGACCGGGGCGGCTGACGCGGTTTCGGGCAACCTGTCCCTGTACCTGGCCCTGGCGCTGGCGCTGTTCGCCATCTTGTTCGGCACTCGCAACATGGACGCCAGCGAACATCACCGGGGCCTGATGTGGGCGATCGCTTTCGAGTCGCTGGTCAAGCTGGCGGCTTTCCTGGCCATCGGACTGTTCGTCATATTCGGCGTGTTCGGCGGATTTGGGGAGGTGGCGGAAACCGTGCGGGAGAACGCCGAGTACCAGGCGCTGTTCTCCCCCTGGCGAATACCCGAGGGTTTCGGTATCCAGATGATCCTTGCGATGGCCGCGATCCTGTGCCTGCCGCGCCAGTTTCACGTGGCGGTCGTGGAATTCCGCGACCGCAGCGAGCTGAAAGTCGCCCGCTGGCTTTTCCCGGCCTACCTGATGATTTTCGCGGCCCTGGTCATCCCCATCGCGCTGGCCGGCCTGACCCGGTTCGAGGGCCTGGCAGTGAATCCGGACACCTACGTACTGGCGTTGCCCATTGCCTTCGACCAGCCGGCGCTGACCGTGCTCGCGTTCCTGGGCGGATTCTCGGCCGCCACGGGCATGGTCATCGTCGCCACCGTCGCGCTCGCAATCATGGTCAGCAACGACATCGTGATGCCGCTGCTGCTGCGCAGCGGACTGGTCAAGGGCCACGGTCAGGCTGACCTCTCCCAGACGCTGCTGCGTGTCCGCCGGGTTTCCATCCTTGCCATCACGCTTGTCGCGTTTGCCTACTATCAGGCGATCGAGGGTGGCGTGCCCCTGGCGTCTATCGGCCTGCTTTCGTTTTCCGCTGCGGCCCAGTTCGCTCCGGCCATGCTGATCGGCCTTTACTGGAGGCGGGCCAGTCGCGTTGGGGCGCTAGCCGGGCTGTCTCTCGGCGTGACGGCGTGGTTCGTACTGCTCCTGCTGCCCTCCTTCCTGGGCGACAGGCTTCCCGAATTCCTTCCGGATATTACCTTCAACGGGGGTGCGGCGCTGACGCTGCTGCTCAATACGCTGGGCATCGTCGCTTTTTCGCTCGTCTTCCCGGAACGGAGCGCCGCCGGCGAGACGGGCGCGCCGGTCGACTCCGAAAGCGGACTGATCACGCTGGGGGAACTGGAGAAAACGATCGGCCGGTTTCTCGGCATGGAGAACACACACGAGGCGCTCGCCACCCACCTCGGCCAGGGAGACCCGGAATCGACCTCGCTGGTCCAGCCTGCGACCATCCAGTTCGGGGAACGCCTGCTGGCCGGCTCCATTGGCTCGGCGTCGGCGCGCACCGTGCTGGCCACCGCCCTGCACCACCGCGGCCTGGGGCCGGAAGCGGTCCTCGAACTGCTCAATCAGACCTCCCGCGCGGTCCAGTTCAACCGGGAACTCCTGGAATCCACCCTGGACAACATGCCCCAGGGAGTTTCCGTAGTGGACACCGACCTGAGGCTGGTCGGCTGGAACCGGCGCTACGTCGAACTGATGGAGTACCCGGAAAGCACGGTCCATCTGGGCCAGCCGATCGAAGAACTGATCCGCCTCAATGCCGAGCGCGGCATGCTGGGCGACGTCGAATTGGACGCCGAGGTCCGCAAGCGTCTTGCCCACCTGCGCAGCGGCGAAGCCTACCGCTACGAACGGCCTTGGCAAGACGGCCGGGTCATCGAGATCCAGGGCAACCCGATGCCGGGAGGCGGTTACGTGACTACCTTCACCGACATCACCCACTTCAAGGACATCGAACGGGAACTGCAGGAAGTCAACGAGACGCTCGAACAGCGGGTCCAGCAACGGACGCAGGAACTGCGTGAGGCCATGCAGGATGTCGACGAGGCCCGACGCGCCGCCGAGACAGCCAACCAGAGCAAGACGCGCTTCCTGGCTGCCGCCAGCCATGACCTGTTGCAGCCAATGAACGCCGCGCGCCTTTTCATGTCGATTCTCCGTCAGCAGCAACAGCCCGACGAAGAACAGACCCGCCTGGTGATGAGGGTGGACCGGAGCCTGACGGCGGCCGAGGAACTCCTCAGCGCGCTGCTCGATATCTCCAAGCTCGATACCGGTATGTACGAGCCGGAGCCCGAGGTCATCGCCGTCGACAACCTCTTCGAACAGTTGCGGCGCCGCTTCAAGGCGCTCGCGGCCAACCGGGATTTACAGTTGCGCGTGCGGCCGGGTGATCACAGGATCCTGAGTGACCGGAACCTCCTGTACCGGATCATCCAGAACTTCCTGGCCAACGCCATTCGCTACACGGAAAAAGGAGGCGTCCTGCTCGGTTGCCGCATCCGCGGAGAGCGGCTGAAAATAAGTGTCTGGGATACCGGCGTGGGTATCGAGGAAACCGAGGCCCACGCAATATTCCAGGAATTTCACCGCCTGGATTACGCCCAGCGCCTGGAAGAAAAAGGACTCGGCCTGGGCCTCGCCATCTGTGAACGGATCGCGAAAATGCTGGGCCACGGGATCGATGTCCGCTCGCGGCCGGGCTGCGGCAGCAGTTTTTCAATCACCGTGCCCCTGGCCAGCCAGGAAGAGATCGACCAACAGGCCCTGCCCGAGGCATCCTCCAGCGAGACATCGACACTCGAAGGCCTGCGCGTATTGTGCGTGGACAACGAACCGGACATCCTCGAAGGCATGAAACTGCTTCTGGCCCGCTGGGGGTGCGAGGTCACCCTGGCCGAAGGCCTGAAAGACGCCGCCCGGCTGCTCCGTGAAAACGCCACGCCATCCCTGGTTCTGGTCGACTACCACCTGTCAGACCGGGCCAACGGCCTGGACGTCATGGAACACCTGGACGGCGTGGCGGAAAAAGTGCTGCCCGCGATCGTGATTACCGCGGACCGCTCTCCCGAACTGGAGGAGCAGGTGCGCGCCCGGAATTACGGCCTGCTCCGCAAGCCCATCAAGCCAGCCGCGCTCCGCGCCCTCATCACCAACACCCTGAAAAACCTCACGTAGGAGCGGATAAATCCGCTCCTACATGGGGGTGTTGGGGTTGCTTACGGCCAGTTGGGAGGCGGCTAGGACAGCCTGGGTGCGGTTGTTGACGCCCAGCTTGTTCATGATCGCGGAGACGTGGGCCTTGATGGTGGCTTCCGACAGCTCGAGTTCGTAGGCGATCTGCTTGTTCAGCAGCCCTTGCGACATCATCATCAGCACTTTGAACTGCTGGGGGGTCAGTTTCGCCATGCGCTCGGCCAGCACCACCTCGGACGCGTTGTTGCCGGGCAAGCTGGAGATGGTGGTGTCGGGCGACCAGACCTCACCCATCAGCACCGCGGCGATCGCGTCCGTGATCGTGTCGATACTGGAGCTCTTGGGAATGAAGCCCGCCGCCCCGTGATCCAGTGCACGCTGGATCACCACCGGATCCTCGTGCGCGGAGATGATCACGACCGGGACGCTCGGATAACGCTTGCAGAGGTAGACCAGGCCTGCAAAACCACTGACGCCGGGCATGTGCAGGTCAAGCAGCACCAGGTCGACCTCATGGTTTTCCTCCACCAGCGCCTGCAGACTCTCGAAAGAGGACGCTTCCAGGAACCGGGTTTGTCCCAGTTCTGCCTCCAGCGCTTCCTTGATGGCCGTTCGGAACAACGGGTGATCATCGGCGACGATCACGGTTTCGGCCTCGATTGCGATCATTCGGTTCATGACATCCGGAATTCTCCCAGTTCCGGCCGCCGAAGTCATCCTAGACGATAGTAGCAGGCCGGGCCTGTCATTAGACCAATTGCTAATACCCGGCGCCGACCAAAGTTCGGATGATTCGCTTGGGAATAAATCCAACGGGAGAGGCTAGCATGTCCCAGAAAACCATCAGGAAAGCACTTCTGAGCCTGTCCGTGGCGGCCGCATTGGGCTGCAGTTCGGGCAACCTGTTTGCAGCCGGCCAGGACCGGGTCGAGCAACTCGAAGCGCGGGTCGCGGAACTGGAGGCGCTGGTCACCCAACTGCTTCAGAACCAGGCAGCGATCGAAACGGTCGAGGCGGCCGAGGTCGAGGTCCTTGCCGAGGTCGTGGCGGAGCAGAAAGTCAACGAAATGATGGCGGCACACCATATCGCCGAGGAAAAAGAAAAAGAGGAAGAAGCCAGGAAACACACGTTCAAGATCGGCGGCTACGTCAAGGCCGACATGATCTACAGCGATTTCGACGGCGGAGCGGTGGCCGGCAGCAGCCCGGGTCGCGACTTCTACATTCCCGGAACCGTGCCGGTGGGCGACGACGGCGAAAGCTATTTCGACATGCACGCGAAGGAGACGCGCGTTAACCTGAAGACCACTCACGATCTCGACAGCGGCGCCAGGATGACCACCTTCGTGGAAGTCGACTTCCTGCTCAGCGGACAGGGTAACGAGCGCGTTTCGAACTCGTATTCCCCGCGCCTTCGCCACGCTTTCCTCACTTACGACAACTGGCTCTTCGGCCAGACCTGGATGACCTTCTTCAACGTGAGCGCGCTCCCGGAAAACCTGGACTTCGTCGGCCCGGCCGAGTCCACGATCTTCGGACGCCAGACCATGATCCGCTACACCTCGGGCGCCTGGCAGTTCGCGGTCGAAAATCCCGAGACCACGATTACGCCTTACGGCGGGGGCAGCCGCATCGTGGCCGACGACAGCCACGTTCCGGATTTCGTCGCCCGTTACAACCTGAACCGCGACTGGGGCAACTTCACGGTGGCGGGTATCCTGCGTTCGCTGCGGTATGAAAACGGCGCGTCCGACATCAGGGATTCCACCACCGGCTGGGGTGTGAGCCTGTCCGGCAAGGTCAAATTCAGCGAGCGTGACGATTTCCGCTGGATGGCGAGCAGCGGCAAGGGCCTGGGCCGTTACATCGGACTGAACACGGCCAACGGCGCAGTCCTCGATGCGGATGGCAAGCTGCACGCGATCGAATCCACCGGCGTGGTCGGTTCCTTCCGCCACTTCTGGAGCGAGAAATGGCGCAGCAACCTGACGCTGAGCTACCTCTGGGTGGACAACGATACCGACCGGACCGGCAATGGCGTGACCAAGAACGCCGGTAGCGTCCACGTCAACCTGATCTACAGCCCGGTACCCAAGCTCGATCTGGGCATCGAGTTCCTCTATGCCGACCGGGAGGTCGAAAGCGGCGAAGACGGCGACCTGACGCGACTGCAGTTCTCCGCCAAGTACGCCTTCTGACCGGGTTCAAAGCTTCCCCGGCCCTGCCATAGGGCCGGTTCATTGCCGGACCACGACCGTGGTCCGGTTTTTTTTATCAGGAGTCCCGCCTACCTGCTCCCTCCTGTGGTTCCTATACCAGGTCGCGCCGCGCGAACCAGGCCGTCAACCACGGCGCCCAGCGCTTGGCGTACCAGGCCAGCCAGGCTTCCGGGGTGACCGGCACGGTTCCGCGGTTACGGCGGATGGCTTTGACGATCGCACCGGCGACCCGGTCGGGGGAGTAATTCCGTCTCTGGTAAAAGGCGTCGATCTGCGCCCGTTTTTCCTCGATATCCGGCTCATTGGACTCCAGCACGCCCGCGTTGATGATATTGGTGCGGACCATGCCGGGGCAGATCACGCTCACGCCGATGCCGTATTCCGCCATCTCCGCCCTCAGGCTCTCGCTGAATCCCAGCACGCCGAACTTGGTGGCGCTGTAGGCGCTCACGCCCTTCGCGCCGGTGTATCCCAGCAGGGAAGAGATATTCACGACATGCCCGCCTCCACCGCCTTCGATCATGGCGGGCAGGAAGATGCGGCAGCAGTGAATCACGCCCATCAGGTTGATGGAAAGAATGCGCTGCCAGCTTTCCTGGCTCATGTCCGTGAAATAGGCGCCGACCGCGATACCCGCGTTATTGATCAGCACGGTCGGATCACCCAGCGCCTGGCGCACTTCCACCGCGGCGGCCTCGATCGCTTCGGCCCGGGAGACATCCAGGGAGAAGGCCGCGGCTTCATTGCCGGAATCCCTGATCGCCGCGGCCGTTTTCGCAGCCGATTCGCCGTCCACGTCGGTGACGGCGACGATGGCCCCTGCATCGGCCAAAGCCACGGCCGTCGACCGGCCGATTCCACTTCCCGCGCCGGTGACCAGGGCCACCCGGCCATCAAAATCCTTCATGTACATGCCCCCTGCGGTAAACTGGCGCAATGACCCGATGGATACCCTTATAGCACCATGAGCACCCTGATTGAATCCTTTCATGAAATTGTCGGTGCTGCCGGCGTATTGACCGGCGACGACGTGTCCCTCCGTTCAGACAGCTGGCCGCCCAGCGGCGGTTGCCAGGCCCGAGCCATCGTGCGTCCGGCCACTACCGCGGAAGTTTCCGAAGTCCTGAAGCTCTGCCACGCGCGCGGCCAAGCGGTCGTGACCCATGGCGGCGTGACGGGGCTGGTCGGCGGCACGAAAACCGGCGCCGAAGACATCGTTGTTTCGCTGGAACGCATGAACGGCATCGAAGCCGTCGACCGGATCAACCGCACCGTCACGGTCGAAGCCGGCGTTGCGCTGCAGACCGTACAGGAGGCCGCGGAGGAATCCGGCATGCTGTTCCCGCTGGACCTGGGCGCCCGGGGCAGCGCCACCATCGGCGGGACCATCTCGACCAATGCGGGCGGCAACGGCGTGATCCGCTACGGAATGATGCGCGATCAATTACTGGGCGTCGAAGCCGTGCTGGCCGACGGCACGGTCATTTCCTCGCTGAAAGACGTGATCAAGAACAACACCGGTTACGACCTGAAACAACTGTTCATCGGCTCCGAAGGCACGCTGGGCGTGGTCACGCGCGCGGTGCTGAGACTGCGGCCGGCGCCCCGCAGCCAGGATACCGCACTGGTCGCGATCAGTGATTTCGACGCTCTGGGTCGTTTTCTCCAGACCATGGAGTCCGCACTGGGCGGCACGCTGTCCGCATTCGAGGTGATGTGGAACGATTTCTACACCCTGATCATCGGGAATGGCGAGAAGCACGGGACGCCGCTGGACTCCAGTCATGCCTTTTACGTGCTGCTCGAATCGACCGGGGGCGACGAAGAGCGCGACGGCCAGCGATTCGAGTCGGCATTGCAGGAAGCATTCGAACAGGACGTGGTCGCGGATGCGGTCATCGCCCAGAGCCGGCAGCAACGCAATGACCTCTGGGCGATCCGTGACGACATCGAGGGCATGATCGAAAAGCTGTATCCCCTGATGAGCTTCGACGTCAGCCTCGGCATCCCGCAGATGAATGATTACGTGGAAGAAGTTCGATCTCGCCTGGTCAGCGGGTGGGACGACGCCCGTATGGTGGTTTTCGGTCACCTCGGTGACGGAAACATCCACGTCAGCGCCACCGTGGGCAGCCTGTCGCCCGACGCCGTGCACGGGGTGGAAAGCATCGTGTACGGGGCGCTGGGGGAGCGTGGAGGCGTCATTTCCGCGGAGCATGGTATCGGGCTGGAGAAGCGCGACTACCTCTCGCACTCACGCAGCCCGGAGGAAATAGCACTGATGCGAACGGTCAAGCACGCGCTGGACCCGAAAAATATCCTCAATCCGGGAAAAATTCTCGATTTAGCCGGTGGCACTTCCGGATGAACGGCGCGGAAAAACTGCTGGAAACGCTGGTCGCGAGCGGCGTGGACGTCTGCTTTTCCAATCCCGGGACCTCGGAAATGCAACTCGTTTCGGCCATTGGCAACAACGAGGGCATGCGTGCCATCCTCTGCCTGTTCGAGGGTGTGGTCAGCGGCGCAGCCGACGGCTTCGGCCGCATGGCCGACCGTCCGGCGCTGACCCTGCTTCATGTCGGCTCAGGCTTCTCCAACAGCATGGCAAACCTGCATAACGCGAAAAGGGCGCGAACGCCGCTGGTGAATATCGTGGGCGACCACGCCAGCTATCACCTGAAATACGACGCGCCGTTGACCTCGGATGTCCCGGCTCACGCCAACATCTGTTCCGACTGGGTCAGGGTTTCGGAATCCCCTGATGATCTTGCGGCTTCGGGCGCGCAGGCCGTCCAGGCCGCGATGCAGGGCGCGGGCCGCATCGCGACCCTGATCGCACCGGCTAACCACGCCTGGGACGAAGCTGCCGGAACCGCATCCGCGTTGCCCCTGGAGCAGCCCGGCCGGGTTTCCGACGAGCAGATCGACCGGGTCTCCGGCGCCCTATCGGCCGGCAAACGAAGTGCCCTGCTGTTAGGCGGCAAGGCGCTGAGGGAAGATGGCCTCGAAGCCGCCGGCCGAGTAGCGAAAGCCGCCGGTGCGCGCATTCTGAGTGAAACGTTCCCGGCCCGGATGCAACGCGGCGCCGGCCGCGTCGCCGTGGAGCGCCTGCAGTATTTCTCGGAACATGTAAGTGAACAACTGCAGGGACTGGAACAACTGGTCCTGGTGGGAGCCAATGCCCCGGTATCATTCTTCGCCTATCCCGGCAAACCCGGCTGGCTGGTGCCCGATAGCTGCGAAGTGATCGAACTGGCCGGTCCCGACGAGGACCTGTCGAACGCGCTCGAGGCCGTCGCGGAACAGCTCGATGCCGCAGAGCCAGCCGACACCACCCCTGCGGCGCCGCCCGGGCCGCCGCCATCCGGCCCCCTGACCCCGGTTGCGATCGGACAGAGCCTGACCCAATTGATGCCGGAAAACGCAATCGTCTCGGACGAGGCCAATACCTGCGGGCTCGGCCTGTTTCCGGCAACGGTGCAGGCTCCTCCGCACGACTGGCTGATGCTGACCGGCGGCGCCATCGGCCAGGGCCTGCCGCTCGCCCTGGGCGCGGCCATCGCCTGCCCGGACCGCAAAGTGGTCGCTCTCGAAGCGGACGGCAGCGCTATGTACACGATCCAGGCCCTGTGGTCGATGGCGCGTGAAAACACCGACGTCGCCGTGGTCATAATGAACAACCGCAGCTATGCGATCCTGAACATCGAGCTGGCGCGCGTCGGGGCGGGGGCGCCGACGCAAAAGACGCTGTCGATGCTGGATCTCTCGCGGCCCGATATCGACTGGGTGGCCCTGTCCGAATCGCTCGGCGTCCCGGCTGTCCGGGCTTCGTCAGCAGAGGAGTTCCACGCGCAATTCGCCGAAGCACTTGCCGCAACGGGCCCGCGCCTGATCGAGGCCATGGTGGTGCAGCAGATGCCCGGCTGAGCGGGCCTTTCAGCTTTCCAGAAGATCCGGCGTTATCTCGGCTACCCGGGTCACACCCATCAGGGCCATTGCAGTAGCGATTTCCCGGCGAATCACGGCGAGCAACGCTTCCACTCCGGATTCACCCCTGGCCGCCATGGCCCATATCCAGGGACGTCCGATCATGACGCAGCGCGCGCCCAGGCCGAGCGCGCGGACCACGTCCGTGCCGCTGCGCACTCCGCCGTCCACCAGGACCTCCACCCGCTCACCTGCCGTCGAGACGACTTCAGGGAGCCTGGAGATACTCGACGCGACCCCTTCGAGTTGCCGGCCGCCGTGGTTCGAAACGACCACCCCGTCCGCGCCCACATCCGCAGCCGCGGCAGCGTCTTGCGCGCACATGACACCCTTGATCAGCAATTTTCCGTTCCATAGCCCACGCAGCCAGGCGATATCATCCCAGGTTACAGCGGGGTCGAACTGCGAATCGATGTAGTCCTTGAATTCATCCAGGTTCTTGGCGCCGCCCACGACCTCCCGGAGGTTTCCGAAATCGTGCGGCTTTCCGCGAATACCGACATCCAGCACCCAGCGCGGGCGGCTCAGGATTTGCCAGGCCTTGGACAGGCTGCCCGCCAGGCCGCCGGCAAGCATGCCGTTGCGGCTGTCCCGATGACGGTTTCCAACGACGGCAAGATCCACCGTGAAGACCAGCGTCGTGCAGCCCGCCGCCTGGGCCCGGTCCAGCATCGCGCGGACCACGCCGCGGTCGCGCAGCATGTACAGCTGGAACCACGCGGGCCGGGAAGTTGCCGCCTGGATTTCCTCGATCGGGCAGATGCCGACGGTCGAAGCCGCGAACGGGATTCCGGCCCGCTCCGCCGCCCGTGCGCCCTGCACCTCTCCGCGCCGCCTCATCATGCCCGCCAGGCCGACCGGCGCAAGGACGACAGGCATGCCGACCGATTCTCCGGCCACGGTGGTCGAGGTATCGACGTCACTGACGTCCCGCATCACGCGCTGCCGTAGCCGGATCCGGTTGAAATCGCTGACATTGGCCGCCATCGATCGTTCATCGCCCGCGCCGCCGTCGACATAGTCGAAAAGGAAACGCGGCAGCCGTTTTTCCGCCAGCCGGCGGTAATCCGAAGGGGTGACCGGCGTCACGTTGTATGTTCCCATCCCTGCAACTCCGCTGAAGACCTGCGTCAAGCCGGCGCGAGGCGCCGGTTGACAGCATACTCGAATACGCGGGTATATAGTCCCATGAATCTCCGCCAGGTTGAAAACGGCCATGTATAAGCTTCCTCCGATGGACGCCGGATTCCTGCTGACGGAATCCCATCACAGCCCCAGGCACGTCGCCGGCCTGCAGATATTGAAGTTGCCGCGCGGCAAGGGCACGGCCTGGCTGCGCGGACTGCTTGAAGACCTCAAACGGTCTCCCCCGGGATTTCCGTTCCACTATCGCCTCAAGGACGACAGTCTGTTATCGCCGGCGCTGGTCCCGGACGAAAATTTCGACATCGACTACCACGTGCGCCACACGGTGATTCCCGGTCCCGGCAGCGACGAGCAACTCGCCGAGATGGTCTCCCGCCTGCATGCCAACCTGCTGGACCGGGAGCGGCCGCTGTGGGAGTTCCACCTGATCGAAGGGCTCTCGGACCGGCGTTTCGCTTTCTACACCAAGGTCCACCATGCCATCGCGGACGGCATGACCTTCGTTCGATGGTTCAACGCATCCGGCTCGCTGGACGCAAGTGACACGAACTCCCGTCCCATCTGGCAGCAGGGTGAGGAACCGCCCGAACACGGCGACGGGGGCTCGCTGCTCGGATTGATATTCGACGGTGTGAAAATGATGGGGGGCGGCGTGAAAACCGCGGTTGAACTCTCGGCCCTGGCGGCGAAACTGGTGCAGCGGAATATCTTCGACAGGGACCGCAATGCGGTGCTGCCCCTCGCGGCGCCCCGCACGCCGCTGAACGTGCCGACCGGGGCGGCCCGCAGTTTCAGTATTTCACAATACCCGCTGGAGGAAATGCGCGCGATTGCCCACTCGCAGGGCGCCAGCATCAACGACCTCGTGATGGCTCTGTGCGACCTTGCGGTCAACCGCTATTTCCGGGACAGGGGCGAGATGCCGGAAGAGCCGCTGGTGGTCTACATGCCCGTCAACCTGCGCCGGGACGAGGACGACAGCGGCAACCTGATCTCCCTGCTGCAGGTCAAGCTGGCGTCCGATCACGAAAACCCGCTCACCACGCTGGAGCAGGTGCGAGAGGCTTCGCGCTCCACGCGTGAGATATACGGCAGCGTGTCGCGACCCGCCATCCAGATCTATTCCCTGCTGGTCGCCCTGATGCCGGTGGCGGAGGAGTTGCTGAAACTGGACCAGCTGTTGCCTCCGGCCATCAACCTGGTCATCTCCAACGTGCCCGGCGCCCCGGAGAAGATGTACTTCCGTGGCGCCGAAGTCCTGGAGGTCTACCCGGTCAACCTGCTGCCGCCGGCCGTCGCGCTGAGCATGACGGTCTGCAGTTATTCGGGAAAGCTGTTTTTCGGGCTGGTGGGCGGCCGCAGCGTCCTTCCGGACATCGGGAAACTCTCCGCCTGCATCGACGAGGCTTACGCCGAATTCCGCGAACTCACCGCATAGCGCCTTCGACAGGGACGGCCGGGAAATCGAACTCCTGGATTTTCTCTGCGCGCGGACCAAACAGGAACGGCTGCGCGTCGCGAGGCCAGTTACCCATGAACGGGGCCACCAGAACCGGCGGAAGGTCATGCCAGGTGAGCGCCGACATTCTCAACGGCCTCCTCTCCGGGGTCAGGAGGCTGACCGTGACGGGGCCGTCCCCCGGCCAGACCAGCCTCAGGACATCGATGTCCCGCTTGTATTTCGACTCGATCGAATTGTCCAGCGCCAGTTCGCCGTTCACCCAGGCCCGGGAGACACCCGCGTCCTTCGGGATAGCCAGTTTCAGCAAGGGGACCCTGGCGGGCAGTTCGATCCGGAATTCTCGCCGCCAGCCATCTTCCCCGGCCGCGCCTTCCTGTTCGCTGACCACGATACCCGGCAGACCTAGCGGGGCCACTTCCCGGACAGGCCGCTCGATCGTATCCAGCCGGCCGGAATTGATCTCCTTCACCTCGAAAGCATGGCCTTTCGCATATTTCTTATCGTGCCTGCGGTAAATGCTCTCCAATACCACGTAACCGCGCTCTTCCCCATCCACTTCGCGATACATCAGGGTCATGTCGCGCGGGCGCTCGGGCGTGAACCCGGGCAGGAACAGGTGGAATACGCAAAGTACCGCGATGGAACCCGCCAGCCACCAGGCCGGCCGCCAGTCCAGTTCGAGATCCTTCACGAATGCGAAGAGCATCGGCATCACGGTCAGGCCGAGCATCCAGAACGCTGTAACCTTGATATGGCTGCGGTCGAAATTCATCACCACGTCCAGCATGAAGAAGTGGTAGAAGGAGATGAAAGCCGCCGTGGCGAAGCCCAGGACCGACGCGAACAGCAGCGGCGCCGGGGACTTCTTCCTGAATAGATCGATCAACGCGCCCACCACGAACATCATCAACGGCAGCAGCGCGATGTGGGAGGCCGTGGGAAGCCTGGCCGTCAGAACCAGGCCGAAAACGAAAATCACTGCCCAGGCCAGTATCATCCAGGCGCAGGCGGATACCCGCCCCGAAAAGAGTTTCAGCGCGGAGTAGACGGCCAGCCCGACCATCAGGAACAGGGCGAGCCGTCCGGCCCACGGCTGGGGATGCTCCAGCGGGTGCAGGTCGGGCCAGTGCCCCAACGGCCAGGAAAGGATGAAGCCACCGCCGAAGATCGCCAGCGCCAGGAAGGGAATCGCCAGCAATCCCCATCGCAACTGGCGGAACTGGAAATCCCGGCGGAAGGCCAGGCCGATGGCGATCATGGCCACCACCCCAAGGAACAGTTCCAGCCCACCGGTGATGCTCACCGGGTAGTGGACCAGGCGACTGCCGAAGATATCGATGTAACCCGCGTCCTCCCGTGAATTGACGGTGTCGAGATCACGTTCGCCCAGCGCCTTCAGCATGCTCCAGGCGTTGTCTCCATGGTGCTGAAGGCTACCCAGGTCCAGGTGGTCCGGGTCGTCGATCGCCGAGTGATAGACCGGGACACCCTGAGCGAAAGCGAAATTCAGGCCCATGACGCCCTTGCGCTTGTAGACCGAGTAATCAGTATCGTTCGGCATCCGCTTGTAGATTTCGTAGGCCAGGGAATTGCCCACCGGACGCTCCACGTTTTTCGAAAACATCCGAATGACGCTGCGATTGCCCTCGCCGGTCTCGAACAGCACGCTGGGCCCGGTAACGCCCCGCGCTTCCAGGTTGATCACCGCGCCGACTTTTTCAAACAGCGGATGGTGCTCGGCAAACGCGTCGGCTCCGATCAGTCCGTTTTCCTCGGAGTCCGTGATCAGGAAGACGATGTCGTTCTTGAACGCCGGGAAATCGGCGGCCATTCGGGCGATTTCCAGGATGGCCGCGGTTCCGGCGCCGTCGTCCGCTGCACCGGGACCGGCCCATCCGCTGTCGTAATGGGCAGTCAGCAGGACCGCGTGTTCCGACTCCGAACCGGGCTTGACGGCGATGATATTTTCCACCGGGCTGCAGGTTCCGAACATCGGGTTACAGTGGAAGCGCTTCTGGAACCGGGGTTCGTATCCGGACGACTCGAACGCAGCAACTACGCGGTTACGGACCACCGTGTTGTAGGGCGAACCGGAAACGTGCGGCAGGTTTTCCGGCAGCAGGTCGCGCAGGACCGCTTCCGCCCGGATCGCCGAGAACACCACGTCAGGCGCGTCAGCCCCGACCGGTGAAGGCGGATTCATGGAGCGCAGCACACCCAGCATGACGATCAGGGAGATGATCAGCAGGGAAATGGGGTGCCGCAGCTTCAGCATCAGCGGAGTTTACTTCGACTGGTGGCGCATTGCAGCCCTTTCAGCCCAAGCCCAGTTCTTTCTCCATCTGCTCACGCATCTTGTACTTCTGGATCTTGCCGGTGACGGTCATCGGGAAATCGTCCACCAGCCGGATGTAGCGCGGCACCTTGAAGTAGGCGATATGATCCTTGCAGAACGCGCGGACCTCCTCTTCGGACAGGATTTCGCCCTCTTTCAGCCTGATCCAGACGCAGACCTCTTCTCCGTATTTCTCGTCGGAAATACCCACCACCTTGGCGTCCTGGATTTTCGGATGCGTGAAGAGGAACTCCTCGATCTCACGGGGATAAATGTTCTCGCCACCCCGGATGATCATGTCCTTCAGACGCCCGACGACCTGCACGTAGCCCTCTTCGTCCATCACGCCGAGGTCGCCGGAGTGCAGCCAACCCTCGCTGTCCACCGTTTCAGCCGTCCGCTCCGGATCGTCCCAGTAACCCCGCATGACCGCGTAACCCCGGGTGCAGATATCACCCGGCTGTCCGACCGGCACGATCCCGCCTTCTTCATCGATGATCTTGACCTCCAGGTGCGGTCCGGCGCGGCCGACGGATTCCACGCGTTTTTCTACCGGGTCATCCGCCAGCGTCATGTGGTTGACCGGGCTGCATTCGGTCTGGCCGTATGCGATCAGAATCTCGGACATGTGCATGCGGGAAATCACCTGTTTCATCACTTCGACCGGACAGGGCGCGCCCGCCATGATCCCGGTGCGCAGGGAGGACAGGTCGAAATCGTCGAAATCCGGGTACTCCAGCTCGGCGATGAACATGGTGGGTACCCCATGGAGCGCCGTGCACTTCTCCTCCGCAACCGTCGCGAGCACCGCGCCGGGCTCGAAAGCGTCCGCCGGGAATACCGCCGTGGCGCCCCGGGTGACGCAAGCCAGCTTGCCCAGCACCATGCCGAAGCAGTGGTACATGGGGACCGGGATGCACAGGCGGTCCCGTTCACTGAGCCGCATGCCCGCGGCGACCTGGTTGGCATTGTTCAGAATGTTGTGATGCGTCAGGGAAGCGCCTTTCGGGGCGCCCGTCGTGCCGCTGGTGAACTGGATATTGATGATGTCGGAGGGCGCGAGTCCGGCCTGTAGCTCCGCCATCCGGCCGAGTTCCGCCTCGCCGCCGCTCCGGGCGACGTCATCGAAATTCATCATCCCGGGCGTGCGCTCGCCACCCATTCGGATGACGGTCTTGAGCTCCGGCAGTTTCTCCGATTCCAGCCGGCCCGGCTCGCAGGCATCCAGTTCCGGCGCCAACCGCTGCAGCATCTCCAGGTAATGGCTGCTCTTGAACCGTTCGGCCGCCACGATCGCCCTGCAGCCGGAGCGGTTCAGTGCGTATTCCAGCTCGAACACGCGGTAGGCGGGATTGATGCAGACCAGGATGGCGCCGATCTTCGCCGTGGCGAATTGGGTCAGGCACCATTCGTGGCAATTGGGCGCCCAGATGCCGACCCGGTCGCCCGGCCCGATGCCCTGGGCCAGCAGCCCGGCAGCGAAGTTTTCGACTTCCCGCCGGTACTCCGACCAGGTCCAGCGAATGTCCTGGTGGCGCACGACGAGGGCTTCCCGGTCAGCGTAGCGATCACTGATTCGGTCGAAATACGAGCCGATAGTTTCCTCGATCAGGGGCGGTGAAACCGCACCGGTGAAGTAGCTATATTTGACTTGTTTCTTCATTGGTCTTTCGAGGTTTCTTCTCATTGCAGACTAGCGCTATTTTCGGTCCTGAGACAGTGTTTTTCATTGATCTTGATCTGCCAATTCGAGTCCATTGAAGCCACCGGTTTTCTCAGTTCCTGGCGAGACCTAGGTAGTGATACTTATTGCAAAAATGAACTTTCTGGCGTATTTTCTTTCCAAATTTGCACGGAAGTGAGCACAGCCTGTTGTTTTGACATGAAATTCCTGATTCCAATACTCGTCCTGGCTCTCAGCGCCCAGCCACTGGCTGCCGGTTTCTGTGACATGGACATGAGCCAGGAAGCGTCCCATCACTCCGAGCAGCCAAGTGACATGGATCATGATTGCTGCGGATCGGACAATTCCGATTCGCTGGAACCCTGCGATGGCCCGACCCACTGCGGTTCCTGCAATGCAAACGTTACTGCATTGCAGCAGAGTCTCAGGGTCGTCGGCACCTGGGCTGGCCACCACTACACGGACCTTGCATCCGGACGGATTTTGCCCAGCCATTCATCCCCGCCTTTCCGGCCACCCATTTCCTGATCTGACACCTATCGGGGACAGGTGCGCCTGGTCCCGACTCGCCGTTGTTTCATCAATTCAACGCATTGATGCGTTGCGTGAATATTGGAGAGTGTCATGTTCGGGATGCACAAGTGCATCGGTTTCGCTCATACCGCCCTGATCGCCGGGGCGCTGACGGGACTGTTTTTCAGTTCAAATGCTACAGGCTCCGCATTGAGCCTGAAAACGGTCGAAAGGATGGCCCTGGAATCAGATCCGGGCGTTCAGTCGGTCCAGTCCAATCGCCTGGCGCTGGAAGAAAAGTCGATCGCCGCGGAGCAATTACCTGATCCGCTCCTGAAAATGGGGCTGGTCTCCCTTCCCACCGATACCTTCAACCTCGGCCAGGAGGCGATGACCCAGGTCCAGGTTGGAATGATTCAGAAATTTCCGCGCGGAAATTCGCGGTCGCTGAGATCCCGGCAGATCAGCCTCAAGTCGGAAGGGCTTGATCAGAGGGCGCGTGACAGGAAATTGCAGGTCCTGCTGGCCGTCAGGGAACAGTTCCTGGAAGTAGCCAAGCAGAAGCATCTCGCCGAGATCAATGCCGAGGCAATCCGGGCGTTTTCAGATGTGGCCGACATCACGGAAGAATACTATGCCACCGGGCGCGTGCAGCAACAGGATGTCCTGCAGTCGGCCGTTGAGCTGGCCAAGGTGGAGGATCGCGCCACTCGCATTGAACAGGACGAGGAACAGGCGCGCGCACGCCTGGCGATGTGGATCGGCCATGCCGCCTACAGTGACCTGGACAGCGACTGGCCCCACTTCGATCAGCTGCCGACGACCGACTCCATCAGGAAAAACCTGACGAGCCATCCCCGCATACAGGCGCTGCAGAAAACGGCCCGCGCGGCCGATACCAGCGTGGAACTCGCACGGCAGAGGTATAAACCGGAGTTCGCGCTGGACGTGACCTACGGCGGACGGGGCGGAACCCATCCGGACGGTACTTCGCGGCCTGATCTACTGACTTTCATGGTCGTGATGGATGTCCCATTGTTCACGAAGAACCGCCAGGACCGCCTGGTTGCTGCGCAGATCGCCGAGTCTTCCGCCGCCCTCTACGATCGTGATGATGTGTTGAGGCGGATGGTCAGCGAGGTCGATTTTCATGCGTCGGCGCACGAACGGCAGAAGGAGAGAATCGATCGATTCGAAGAGACTCTGTTACCAGACGCGGCTTTCAGTTCCGAAGCTTCGTTCAACGCCTACCAGTCCTCCCTGGAGGACCTGACCACCCTCCTGAGAACCCGTATCACGGAATTCAGTCTGCAATTGGAACATGCCCGTCTGCAGGCCGAGGTTCTTAAAACCCGGGCCAGACTGCTCTACCTGGAAGGAGAATGATCGTGAACAGAAACCTACTGATTGCCGCTGCCATCGTTGTCGCATTCGCCGCGGGCCTGGTTATGGGACCGGATTTCGCAATCAATCGGCAGGATGAATCCGACTCTGTCGGCCCCGCCCCGGAAGAGAAAAAAATCCTCTTCTGGGTGGCCCCGATGGATCCCAATTTCAAACGCGACAAGCCGGGCAAATCACCCATGGGAATGGACTTGGTGCCGGTGTACGAAGACTCCGCTTCAGACGGCGTCCGAATCAGCCCGGCTGTCGAGAACAACCTGGGCGTACGGACGGAAACGGCCGGGGTCAGGCCGCTGTGGAGACGCATCGAGGCCACCGGCTACGTGGGATTTGACGAAACGCGCATCAGCCACATCAACACCAGGGTCGAGGGTTGGATTGTCAAGTTACGCGTCGATGCGGAAGGGGAACGCGTCAGCACGGGAGATCTCCTGTTCGAGTTCTACTCCCCGCAGTTGGTCAACGCCCAGAAAGAATACCTGCAGGCGCTGAGCCGGGGCGGCGCACGCTTGCTCGGCGGTGCCGGGGAAAAATTACGCGCACTGGGGATGATTCCTTCCGAAATCGATGCGTTGGCTAAAAGGGGCACAGCCTCGGAAAACATCCGGATCGTGGCGCCCCAGGACGGCGTGGTCACCTCACTCAACGTACGCGAGGGAATGTATATCCAGCCCAATACGCCGATCATGAGCCTGGCCGACCTGTCCAGCGTTTGGCTGCAGGCTGAAATCTTCGAATCCCAGGCAAGCTGGGTGGCCGAGGGCCAGGCCGCGGAAGCCCGCCTCGACTACATGCCGGGCACGGAATTCAGCGGGCAGGTGGAGTACGTGTATCCCGTCCTGGACCCCACGACCCGAACGCTGAGGGTCCGCCTGAGATTCGACAATCCGCATGAACGCCTCAAACCCAACATGTACGCGCAGGTTTCAATCTACGGGAGTCTGAAGCCGAATGCTCTGAGCATCCCCCGGGAGGCCCTGATACCCGCCCCCGGCCATGATCGCGTGGTGGTTGCCGTCGGCGAGGGGAAATTTCATGTGCATGAAGTGATCACGGGTCTGGAAAGCGGGGATTACGTGGAGGTACTCGCCGGCATTTACGAGGGCGACGAAGTCGTGACCTCGTCCCAGTTCCTGATCGATTCCGAAGCGAGCCTGGCCGGGAGCATCAACCGACTGGAGTCCGGAATGCACCTGCCGGAGCGCAAGAGCGTTGGCGCCGTTTATGCAAGCGGTCGGGTCGAGGATGTCGAAATACGGGAGCGCCGGGTCCGAGTGGCCCATGGGCCCATCGACGTGCTGGGCTGGCCCAGCATGACCATGGTCTTCGAAGTCCTGCCGGACGTGGACCTCGACCCGCTCCGCGCCGGGGATGACATCCGGTTCTCGCTGGTACAGCAACAGGCCGGCGAGTACATGATTGAGCAGATCCTGTCCGCGGATAACGGTTTGACCGGCACGTCGGAATTTCCGGAGGCCGTGGACGGTGGCCCCGACGAAGAGCCGAGCACCTCGGCACGTGAAGTGGACATGTCGGCACGAATCAAAGGCATGGATCCGGAAAATCACAAACTCACGCTGAGTCACGACCCGGTTCCTGAACTCGGTTGGCCGTCAATGATCATGGACTTCAATGTGGCAGCCGCCGTGTCACTCGACGATCTTCGCGAGGGACAGGCTATCCGCTTCACGATGGTCGAGACGGAAAACGGCGCCTGGATCATCGAGAAGATAAATGCCGCAGGGGATATCGAAGAAGAGGACCATCAGCATGATTGAAGCCATTATCCGATGGTCGGTCGCCAACCGTTTCCTGGTCGTACTGATGAGTTTGATCCTGGGATTCAGTGGCGTCTTCGTGATGCTCAGAACGCCGGTCGACGCCATCCCGGACCTGTCGGACGTACAGGTCATTGTCAAGACGCCCTTCCCCGGACAGGCGCCCCAGGTGGTGGAAGACCAGGTGACCTACCCACTGACGAC
>CAJIBJ010000015.1_pt1 | contig 21606 bp, 14 predicted proteins | sample 9199331 | NCBI WGS metagenome assembly CAJIBJ01 (sample SAMEA7708300, study PRJEB35096) | sediment metagenome | biome: marine neritic benthic zone biome [ENVO:01000025]; feature: sediment [ENVO:00002007]; material: shallow marine sediment [ENVO:03000034] sea grass bed [ENVO_01000059] ... | reverse complement strand
GCCAACGCCGCCAACGCAGCCAACGCAGCCAACGCCGCCAACGCAGCCAACGCCGCCAACGCAGCCAACGCAGCTAACGCAGCTAACGCAGCTAACGCAGACGATCGCGACTAATACTCTAACCTGGTGCTATACTTCCTTATCGCCGGTCCCTGACCGGCGATTTTTTTTGTCCCCTTGCCTGTCCCGGAATTGTACTTTGCCCGGGGTATTCGCATAGTATGTGGCAGGCATGAGGGAGTGCTTTGTCAGATGGGTAGAATAAGAAAGAGCCTGATTCTGGCCTTGATCCTGCTGTCTGCCGGGCGCGCAGAGGCTGATTCATTCTGGATGAGCAAGCAGGAAACCGATGACCTGCGCCTGCTCTATTTCGATCCGTCGACCACTTACCTCGTGCCTCACGTCACGCGCAGTTACCAGAATTCACTGGAATTCCAGAAGCGCATTTTCGACTGGACGCCTTCCGAGAAAACCTCGGTGATGCTGCAGGACTTCAGCGATTTCGGCAATGCCGCCGCTACGTCATCGCCGACGAATGTGCTTTGGGTTGAAGTCTCGCCGCTGAAACATACCTTCGAGACTTTTCCGGCCGTCGAACGCATATACATGCTCATGAATCACGAACTGGTGCATCTCGCGACGTTCGATGTGTCCAACGAAACGGACCGCAAGTGGCGGCGCTTTTTCGGCGGTAAGCCCATGGCCACGCGAAAACACCCGGAATCACTGCTCTACCACTACCTGGCAGTACCCAGGATGGTCGCCCCTCCCTGGTACTTCGAGGGCAGTGCCGTATTCATGGAAACCTGGATGTCCGGGGGTATCGGGCGAGCCCAGGGCGCCTATGACGAAATGAAATTCCGCAGCCTGGTGCGCGAAGACCAGCCGTTCTATACCAACCTGGGCCTGGTTGCTGAAGGAACGGCCACTGACTTCCAGACCACGACCAACGCCTATTTTTACGGCACCCGCTTTATCAGTTACATGGCTTACGCCTACTCGCCCGAACAGGTGATCGAGTGGATCAGGCGTGACGAGGACAGCAAGCGCTATTACGCGAAACAGTTCGAGCAGGTGTTCGGTAAATCGCTGGAGACCGCCTGGGGCGACTGGATCGATTTCGAGGTCGAATTCCAGAAAAAAAACCTGGCTTCAATCCGCGAGGTTCCGCCCACCCTGGTGACGCCGTTGAGCAGCGTAGCCCTGGGCTCCGTCTCAAGGGCGCATGTCGACATCGAGACCAATTCACTGATCGCCGGATTCTATTACCCGGGTGTCGTCGGCCATATCGGGGTTCTGTCACTGGACGACCAATCGAGCTACCGGCTCACCGACATCAAGGATCCAATGAAGTATAAGGTCACTTCGCTGGCATTTGATCCGGATGAGCGGGTGCTGTTCTACACCGCTGATAACAACAAGTGGCGAGACCTGGTTACCATCGGGCTCGATGGCGGAAAAAAGCGACTCCTCATCAAGGATGCCCGTCTTGGCGATCTCGCCTTCAACCGGGTGGACAAAACCCTGTGGGGCGTGAAAAACCAGAATGGCTTTGTCTCCCTGGTTCGTCTCCGGCCGCCGTACACCGAGATAGAATCGGTCCTCACCCTGCCTTACGGCCAGGTCTTTTCCGATCTCGACATTTCACCGGACGGAACCCTGCTGTCCGCCACGATGGAGGAGATAGACGGCACCCAATACCTGCGGGTGTTCCGCACGGCGGATTTGCTCAATACCTTCTACGACGTGATCACGCAATTCGATTTTGGCCGGGCCGTTCCCGAGAGTTTCGTGTTTTCGCCCGATGGGAAATACCTGTTCGGCAGTTCTTACTACACCGGTGTGTCCAATATATTCCGTTACGAAGTGGCGACGGGTGATATGGAAGCGGTCAGCAACGCCGAGACCGGCTTCTTCCTGCCGGTTCCCAGGGAGGACGGTTCGCTGATCGCGTTCGAATACACGGCCGATGGTTTCGTTCCCGTGCACTTCGATCCCGTGCCGCAGGAGGACCTGATGGCGATCACGTTCCTCGGGAATGAAATCGTCAAGAAACACCCGGTCGTCACCGAGTGGGCCGTGGGCTCTCCGAGAAAAATAGACCTGGAGGCTTTGAACCCGGAAACGGGTGAATACCACCCCAACCGGGAACTGCAGTACGTTTCGGGATACCCGATCATCGAGGGCTATCGCGATACCGTCGCACTGGGCTGGAGCTTCATCTGGCGGGACCCGATGATGTTCAAGAGCGTGACAGCCGATATCTCTTACAGCCTGGACTTCAACGACAAGCTGGAGAGTTCGGAGCGCCTGCACGCTGATGTCGAGTACAAGACTTTGTTCTGGCGATTCCGTTACTGGCACAACGACGCCGATTTTTATGATCTGTTCGGACCGACCGAACGGGCCCGGAAAGGCGATGCCTTAATCGTGGGTTACGACAGGCCCCTGATTTTCGATGGTCCCCGGCGCCTCGACGGGCACTTCGAAGTCGCTTATTACAATGGCCTGGATACGCTGCCCGGAAACCAGAACGTCGAAGCCCAGTTCGAGGACCTGCTGTCGGTCAAGGGCGAATTGAATTACCACCATACACAGAAGTCGCTGGGCGCCGTGGACCATGAAAAAGGAATCCGCTGGGACCTGGCGGGTTATCTCGATCAGGCCGCCTCGACGATCGTGCCCAAGGTTCGCGCCGGATTCGATTTCGGCTTCGCCCTGCCCATGAAGCATTCATCACTCTGGCTCTACAATTCCGCGGGCATCGCCGGCAGCAACCGGGAGAACAGCCTGGCCAACTGGTATTTCGGTGCTTTCGGCAACAACTGGGTGGATGACCGCGAGGTTCGCCGTTACCGGAAGTTTTTCAGCTTTCCCGGTTATGACATCGACGAACTGATGGGTCAGAACTTCGTGAAAAGCGTGCTGGAGTTCAATCTTCCTCCGCTCAGGTTCGAGAACATCGGCACGCCCAGCATTTTCCTGACTTCCGCGCGCCCGGCCTTTTTTGCCGGCGCCCTCTTCACTGACATCGGAAGCGATAAATACTCCGAGAATTACTACAACCTCGGTTTCCAGTTGGATCTGGCGTTCAAGATCGCCCACAGGCAGCCGATGACTCTTTCATTTGGCTACGGACGAGGTTTTTCCGGCGGCGACAAGGATGGCAACGAATGGATGATTTCGCTCAAGATACTCTAGCCCGAACATTTCACCAGTCGGCGCTGGCTCTCTTCCAAGGATATTGAAACGTAATCGGAATATGGCATTTCACGGGCATAATCAAAGGAGCCGCAGGCGACCCACCGACCACACTGTCATCCGGGATACTGGTGAAATGTTCGGGCTAGACCATGCCGATTGACGCGGTCGTAAGGGCGCCGGTCGGCCTGCTGCCCGTGCTGATTTTCCTGGTTTTTCTCGTGTACATGGACAGCTACAAGCTGGTCAGCCTGAAAACCGTGCTGATGGTGATCGTGCTGGGCGGCCTGACCGCATTTGCGGCCATGTACATCAATGGCGGGTTGCTCGGCCTGCTCGACATGCCGTTCAAGACATTTTCACGCTACGTCGCGCCGGCCGTCGAGGAGGCCCTGAAAGCCCTTGTGATCATCTACCTGTTCCGTTCCAACCGGATCGGATTCCTGGTCGACTCGGCTATCATGGGATTCGCAGTTGGCGCCGGCTTTGCGTTGGTCGAAAACTTCCAATACCTGCAAATCCATTCATCTGCTAGCCTCGGGGTCTGGATCGTCCGCGGTTTCGGCACGGCCATCATGCACGGCGGGGTAGCGGCCATTTTCGCGATCATGTCGCAGACGCTGACCGAGCGACAGATGAAAATCAACCCGCTTTACTACCTGCCCGGCCTAGCGGTCGCGATATTCCTGCATTCGATTTTCAACCATTTCCTGGTGGCGCCGGTATTCCAGACCATCGGAACCCTGCTGGTCTTGCCACCGTTGTTGCAAATCGTGTTCCAGCGCAGCGCCAACGCGCTTCACGACTGGCTGGAACTGGACTTCGACGCGGACACCCAGCTCATCGAGATGATCGAGTCCGGCGATTTTTCCAGGTCGAAGATTGGGCTGTTCCTGGATGATCTGAGGGGCAAGTTCGAAGGGCCGGTGGTGGTGGACATGCTGTGCTATCTGCGCGTCTATACCGAACTGGCCATCCGGGCAAAGGCCGCGCTGATTGCCCGTGAGAACGGCCTCGAGCTGCCGGTAGGCGAGCGCACCCGCGAAAAATTCGAAGAGCTTCGCTTCCTGGAGCGCAGCATCGGCAAAACCGGCTGCCTGGCGATGAGGCCTTTCCTGCAGATCGAGCGCAAAGACCTCTGGCAAATGCACGTCATCAACAAGTAGGAGCGAGTTTGTTCGCGGTGGTTTTATGTATTTTTGGCGCCGTGCCAGTAAGACGGATCAGGGAGCCCCTTCCAGGACACGCTCAAGACGTCCCTGTGCGCTAATAAACTGTTCCCGACAGCTTTATTGTCCTGGAAGGGGCTCCCTGATCCGTCTGTCAAGGCCCCATACAACCACCGCGGTGATTTTATTGGGCGTTAAGAAGAGCAGTCGGATAGCTGTGTGCAGGACCCTCGAGCTGTCGGGAACAGTCGAGGAGTGCACAGGGATGTCTCGAACGTGTCCTGCACACAGCTATCCGACTGCTCCCCCTGGCACGGCTCGAGAAATCATAAAACCATCGCGAATAATTTCGCTCTTACACGGCTACCAAGGCTTGCGGGAATGGCTGGACGTGACGATGGTCAATCATGTGGAAGCTTCTTGCCGGATATTACCTTCAGGACATCACTTTTTACGGTTAAAAATGGTAGGGTAGGCCGGTTAACAACAGACCGGGTAATACCATGACCATAAAACAGAATTTCCCTCTCAAGACCCTGTTGGCTGCGAGCCTTGCCGCTGCCCTGATCGGCTGTTCCGAAAAGGCGGATGAACCCGCCGATACCGCGATGGCCGAAGCGGCGGACGAAGCTGTTGTGGAAGAAGTCGTTGCCGTTGCGGAGGACAATCCCTTCTTCACGGAATGGGCCACGCCCTACGGCATCCCGCCGTTCGACGCCATAAGCGATGATCACTACAAGCCGGCCTTCGACGCCGGTATCGAGGAACTGCGGGTCGAAGTGGCCGCGATCCGGGACAACCCCGAGCCGCCTACCTTCGAAAACACAGTCGAGGCGCTGGAAATGGCCGGCCATTCCCTCACCACGGTGCAGCTCGTTTTCGGCAATATCACGAACACCGATACCAATGACGCCCTGCTGGAACTGGAAGTGGAAATCAGCCCGGTGCTGACGCGCGAAATTGATGCCATCTACCTGGACGAAAAGATATTCGAACGCGTAAACGCGGTGTACGAGGCACGGGATACACTGGGCCAGGACGAGCAGGCCATGCGCCTGCTGGAACTGACCCATCGCGACTTCGTACGGCGCGGAGCGGCCCTGGACGAGGAGGCCAAGGCGCGGATGAAGGAAATCAACGCCCGGATTTCCGAGCTCAACACCATCTTCGCGCAAAACCTGCTGAAAGAAACCAAGGATTTCGAGCTGGTGATCACCGATGAAGCTGACCTGTCAGGCCTGCCGGACAGCATGATCGGCTCGGCCCGGGTCAAAGCCGAAGGGAAAGGCAAACCGGACGCCTGGATTTTCGGCCTGGACCGGGGCACTTACGAGGGTTTCATGACCTTTGCCGATAACCGCGAGCTTCGCTCCCGGATGTTCGCAGCTTACCGCGCCCGTGGCGGGCAGGGCGGTGACAACGACAACCGAGATGTGCTGGCCGAGGTCGCCAAGTTGCGCGCAGAGCGAGCCGTTCTGCTCGGTTATCCTAACCATTCCGCCTACCAGCTCGAGACCCGCATGGCCAAGACGCCGGATAACGCCGAGAACTTCCTGAAAGAAGTCTGGACGCCGGGCCTGGCGAAAGCTGACGCCGAACTGGCCGAAATGCAGGAAATCGTGCAGGAGGAAGGACACGACTTCATCATCGAGGGCCACGACTGGTGGTACTACGCGGAGAAACTCCGCACGAAGAAATACGCCATCGATGAAGAGGAAGTCAAACCCTACTTCGAGCTGGGCAATGTCCTTGACGGCGCTTTCCATGTCGCCAACAAGCTGTTCGGCGTGACTTTCAAGCCGCTCGAAGACGTACCCGTATGGAACGAAGTGGTGCAGCCGTACACCGTTTACGACGAAAATGGCGAATTCCTCGGCGTGTTCATGCTCGACTACTATGCGCGGGACTCCAAGCGCGGTGGCGCGTGGATGAGCAGCTACCGCCAGACGTCCAACGTGGGCGGGAACAACATACGACCCATCATCACCAACAATCTGAACGTCGCCGTTCCGGCCGAGGGTGAGCCCACCCTGTTGAGCTACGACCAGGTCGAGACCCTGTTCCACGAATTCGGCCACGGGCTGCACGGCCTGATGACGCAGATCCGCTACCCGCGTTTTGCAGGCACCAGCGGTAGCCCGCGCGACTACACCGAGTTCCCTGCACAGTTCATGGAGCACTACGCTTCCCAGCCCCAGGTGCTGGAAGTCTATGCCAAGCACGCCGAAACCGGCGAAGTGATCCCGCAGGAAATGGTCAACAAGATCCGTGCGGCCTCGACTCACAACCAGGGATTCAAGACCACCGAGTACATCGCAGCTTCGCTGCTGGACCTGAGCTGGCACAACCTGGCGCCCAACGAGGCGGCGGCGGTCGAGGATGCGACGAAGTTCGAAGACAAGACCATGGCGGCTTACGGCAAGCCGGGCGAGATCGAGTCGCGCTATCGCAGCCCGTATTTCGCACACATTTTCGCCGGTGGATATTCAGCCGGCTATTACGCCTACCTTTGGTCGGAAATCCTGGACGCGGACGGCTTCACGGCCTTCAAGGAAGCCGGTGACATTTACGATCCCGAACTGGCCCGGCGCCTGAAGGAAAATGTCTACCAGGCCGGCGGAATCAGGGACGCGGACGTGCTGTACCGCCAGTTCCGCGGCAAGGATCCATCCATCGAGCCGCTGCTGGAGATCCGCGGCCTGAACTGATCCGATAAATCTGCGACGATCACAGGGCGTGGTCTGCCACCAGGGCAGGCCACGCCCGTTTTTGCTCCTACAGGAAGGTTCGCTGGATGGCCCACCAGGTACCGGTGAGGGCAATCAGGAAGGAGGCGGGTAGAACCACCCTTTGCCTGTACCACGGCCGGGCAAACCAGCGGTGTAGAGCGAACCAGGCGGCCAGGATCACGGTCAGTTGCCCCAGTTCCACCCCGACGTTGAAACTGACCAGCGCGGTCAGGAACTGGTCGTCCGGCAATCCCAGGCCCAGAAGCACGCTGGCGAATCCCAATCCGTGGAACAAACCGAAGCCGAACACCACCAGCGGCCGCCACGGGGTCATGTCCTTCGCTATGAGGTTCTCGATGGCTACGAAGGCGATGCTGGCGGCGATCAACGGTTCCACGACCGACCCGGGCGCCTTGACCCAACCGGCGGCAGCAAGGCCCAGCGTGATCGTGTGGGCTATGGTGAACACGGATACCTGGATCAGCAGCGGCTTGAGGCGCGTCGAGGCGAAGAACAGCGCCAGCACGAACAGGATGTGATCCAGCCCCTTGGGGAGTATGTGCTCGAAACCGAGCTTCAGGTACAGGCCGGCCGTTTTCCACCACGGGCGGTCCAGCTTGATGGACTGGCGAACGCGCTCCCGTTGCGCCTCGTCCAGCATGCCGCTGTTGCCGCTCTCCCTGTCCAGTTCCACGCTTTTGTCCGCCTCGGCCAGCGCCGCGCACAGCGCCGGGTCCAGGCCGGAGTCAGCCGTGCAGAATTCGTCTTCGGGATGAGCCCCGGCCGAAGCCGGGGCCAGCAGCAGGACGGCGGCGAGCAGCAGCAGCCGCGCGGTTCCGTTCAACGCTTGTGCAGCCAGTTGGGGAGCAGCTCGTAGGGGTCCTTGCCGCCCAGGTCTCCGGCCTCAATGTCCACTTTTTCCAGGCGCTTCTGGAGGTCGCCCGACTTGAAGGCCTCGAAGGTGTCCGCGGCGCCCCCGAGGTGCTCTCCGCCGACGAAGATCTGGGGGATGGTGTTACTGCCCAGGCGGTCGTGCAGCACGGCGCGGATCTGGCCGCCCCAGTTGTCTTCCTGGAAGGCCACCGAATCCAGGTCGATCGACCGGAACGGGATGCCGAGTTTCCCGAACAGTTTGCGGATCGCCCAGCAGAATTCGCACCATTCCAGCGCGAACAGGACGACCGGATTTTCGCCGTCGCTGGTCGCTTGGTTGAAAAATGATTCCGCCGCCTCGGTCAGGGCAGGGGCATCATCTTCCTTCGCCGCCGTAGCGGGCGTTGCCTTCACATCGAATCGATAGCCCGGTGTTGATCGGGAAATATCCGTTTCCTCTTCAGTCATCTCTTCGGGAATGTCCTCGAACAGCGGCGTGGATAGATAGCGTTCGCCCGTATCGGGAAGCATGCACAGGACGGTCGTGTTGGGCGGGGCTTCTTCAGCCACCCTGACAGCGCCGGAGAACGTGGCGCCGCCCGAAGTGCCGCAGAAAATGCCCTCCATCCGAGCCAGATTCTTCGACATTTCGAGCGCATGGTTGCCGTCGATGGGCAGGATGCGATCGATCAGTTCCATCGCGGCGGCATCTTCGGCCAGTTTGGGGATGAAATCCGGCGTCCAGCCCTGCATCAGGTGTGGCCGGAAGCTGGGGTGACTCTCCCTGGGCGAGCCGTCGTCGTTGCGGATCTGCGGTATGCCGCTACCCAGCAAAGGCGAGTTGTCGGGTTCGCAGACCACGATTTTCGTTTTCGGACTCTTTTCCTTCAGCACGCGCGCAGTGCCCTTCAGTGTTCCGCCGGTGCCGTATCCGGTGACGAAGTAATCCAGCTGCCTCGCGCGGAACACGTCCAGGATCTCCAGCGCCGTGGTGCGCGTGTGCGCCTCGGCGTTGGCCTCGTTTTCGAACTGGCGCACCAGGAACCAGCCATGGGCCTCGGCCAGTTCGACGGCTTTTGCCAGCATGCCGCTGCCCTTGAGTTCGGCCGGCGTCAGGACGACTTTCGCGCCCAGAAAGCGCAGGATTTTGCGGCGTTCCACGCTGAAGTTTTCGGCCATCGTCAGCACCAGAGGGTAGCCCTTGGCGGCACAGACCATGGCTAACCCGATACCGGTATTGCCACTGGTGGCTTCGATCACGGTCTGGCCCGGCTTCAGGGCGCCGTCGCGTTCGGCCTGTTCGATTACGCTGAGTGACATCCGGTCCTTGACCGACGCCATCGGGTTGAATGACTCGACCTTTACGAACAGGTCCACCCCGTCCGGCGCCAGCCGGTTGATGCGCACGACAGGTGTATTGCCGATGGTTTCCAGGATGTTGTTCAGGTATTTCGCCATCCAGCCGTTCTCCTTGGCATTTTCGATGGCCGACAAGTATATACCGGGGCCTGATTCGTGACAGAATACGCCCTCGCCCGGCAACAGCAGAACAGGGGAGTACGCTACTGGCATGAACGAGGGTTCCTACATCGATCCGCGCCTGCCGCTGATCGACCTGCACCGTCACCTGGACGGGAGTGTGCGCCTGGAGACGGTGATCGAGCTGGCGGACAAGCAGGGTATCGAACTTCCGGCAGATGACGTCGAGTCCCTGCGGCCTTACGTCGTGGTAGAGGACCGGGCGGAAAGCCTGATGGATTTCATCGGCCGTTTCGAGTACCTGACCGCCATATTGCACGACCTCGACGCCTGCCGCCGGGTGGCCTACGAAAACGTCGAGGATGCACAGCGCGAGGGCATCGACTACATCGAACTCCGCTTCAGCCCCTGGTTCATGAGCGAAACGCACGAGCTGGATCCGGCCGGGGTGGTCGAAGCCGTAGCCGACGGCATCAAGGCGGCGGAACGGGACACCGGCGTGCGTGCGCAGATGATCGGCATCATGAGCCGTACCTACGATACCGAGACCTGTCACCGGGAACTCGACGCCCTGCTGGCGCACCGTGACCACCTGGTGGCCATCGACCTGGCGGGAGACGAACTGAAGTTTCCGGCCGGCCTGTTTACCGAACATTTCCGGCGGGCCCGCGACGCGGGCCTGCAGGTTACCGTCCACGCCGGCGAGGTTGACGGCCCGGACAGCGTCTGGTCGGCAATCCGTGAACTGGGCGCCACGAGGATCGGCCATGGCATCCATTCCTTGCGCGATCCCAAGCTCGTGGACTACCTGGTCGAGCACCGGATCGGCCTGGAGGTGAATATCACGTCCAATATCCACGTCGGCATCGTGGGCGACTACCCCGATCATCCGGCCCGGCGAATGTTCGAACTCGGCCTGCTGGCCAATCTGAACACCGACGATCCGGCCATCAGCGGCATCGACCTGCCGCACGAATACCAAGTGGCGGCCGCACGGGCCGGGCTGACCCCGGAGATGACGCGACAGTCGCAGGCGAATGCGCTGGAGATGGCGTTTTTGTCCGACGAGGAAAAAAGAACGCTTTTGGATAGAAAGAAGCTGTAAGAGCGAATTTATTCGCGATGGTTTTGGTAATTTAGATCTTCATCACCAAAAAATATATAAAACTATCGCGAATAAATTCGCTTTTACAAAACAATAAAATATAGTGTTAAATCAATTAAATAGAGAGTAAAATTAATGAAAAAAGTTATACTGGTTGCGTTGCTCTTCCTGTCAACTCCGCTGGCCGCCGCGGCCAACTGGCTCGCAGAGGTCAACGCGATCAACGCGGAAATCGTGAGCATGACTGCGAGCGCCGCCGGACAGACGGACGAGGAACGGCTCAAGCGTTACTACGAACTGAGCTATAACCGGGTCATGCTCGAATTTCCGGAATTCGCGACCTACCTGGGCGACCCGCGAGGGCAGGATCGCCTCGGCGACCAGTCGGAGTCGAGCATCGAACGCCGCCTTCAGGCCGAGCGGGATTCGCTGGCTTTCCTGGAAAGCATCGACCGGGCCGCCCTGCCGGAAGGCGAGCGGGTCAATTACGACCTGCTGCTGGAACGCACCCGGCGCGACGTGCGCGGCCAGCGCTTCCCCACGCAATACCTGCAGATGAACCAGATGGACGGCCCGCAGCAGGACGCCGCCGCGCTGCTGGCGATGATGCCCAACGCCAAAGCTGAACAGCTCGAAAACCAGATTGCCCGGATGGAAGCGATGCCGTCCTACATCGATCAGTCGATCGCGCTGATGCGAAAGGGGTTGGAAGCGGGTGTCACGCCACCGAAAAAGACCCTGCGCGACGTGCCTCAGCAAATCCGGAGCCAATTGGTGGACGACGCCTCGCAAAGCCCGTTGCTGAAAGGCTTCGTGGACATCCCGGAGACCGTGGACCCGCTGCAGGCCGAGACCCTGCGCGCCCGGGCCGAGGAGGTGTACCGGAAACAGGTGGTGCCGGCCTACGAGCGGCTGCTGGAGTTCACGGAAAACGAGTACCTTCCCGGCGCCCGCGAGTCGATCGCGGCGAAAGACCTGCCCGACGGCGACGCCTGGTACCGCCACAACGTGGCCGTGCGGACCACGACCGACCTGACGCCGCAGCAGATCCACGAGATCGGCCTGGCCGAGGTCGCGCGGATCCGTGCGGAAATGGACGAGGTCATCGAGTCCACCGGCTTCGAAGGCAGCTTCGAGGAGTTCCTGCACTTCCTGCGCACCGACCCGCAGTTCTACCACACGAACGCGGAAGATCTGCTGCGCGAATACCGTGACATCTGCAAGCGGGCCGACCCCGAACTCACCAAGCTTTTCGGCGCCCTGCCGCGCACGCCCTACGGTGTGATCGAGGTACCGGAATACGCGGCCAAGTCGACCACGACGGCTTACTACCAGCGCGGCTCGATGAAGGCCGGCCGGCCCGGATATTACTTCGCCAATACCTATGCGCTGGATACGCGCCCGCGCTGGGAGATGGAAGCGCTCAGCCTGCACGAGGCCGTGCCCGGCCACCACCTCCAGATCGCGATCCAGCAGGAACTGGAAAACGTGCCCTGGTTCCGCCAGATCTCCTCCTACACCGCGTTCAGCGAGGGGTGGGGCCTGTATTCCGAATCACTGGGCGAGGAGATGGGTTTCTACAAGGATCCGTACTCCAAATTCGGTCAGCTCACTTACGAGATGTGGCGCGCCATCCGGCTCGTCGTGGATACCGGCATGCATTACCTGGGCTGGTCGCGACAGCAGGCCATCGACTTCTTCAAGGAAAACGCCGGCAAGTCCGAGCACGACATCGTGGTCGAGATCGACCGCTACATCGTCTGGCCCGGCCAGGCGCTGGCCTACAAGATCGGCGAGCTGAAATTCAAGGAATTGCGCGCCTACGCCGAAGACCGGCTGGGCGACGATTTCGACATCCGGGCTTTCCACGATGAAGTGCTGGGACGGGGCGCCGTGCCTCTCAGCGTGCTGGACGCCAACACGCGCGCCTGGGTGGCGAAACAGATGTCAGGATAGTTGCGGCCGGCCTCGTTGCCGGGCGTCACCACTGCAGGCCGGCTTCGATCGTGACCGTGTCGAAATCCAGGTTGCCGCTGCTGACGCTGATAATTTCGCGGTTCCAGCTTCCCCGCATGTAGACCAGTCGGTTGATGTCCCAGCGCAGGCCCAGCCCGACATTCCAGGCGAACTCGGTGGTCTCGAAGGTTTCCCAGGTCGTGGAACAGATCCAGCCCCACCAGGGATCCCACCAGCAGCCCGTCGTCGGCGGCCGGCTGATGATATTCGAGTCCAGCTTGGTCCAGCCCAGACCCGCCTGGACATAGGGCGTGAGCGGACCATCCATGAAGTTGTACGTGAGGTTGAACATGTGCGTGTTCTTGGACAGTTCGTAGTTGATGGTCTGCGCCGGTTCAACCGGGTCTTCAGGCACGATGGTCGCTGAATAGTCCGGCTTGTTCAGGCTGAAGCGGTACGACAGGTTCCAGTTTTCAGTCCAGTTCCAGCCGAGACCGAAGCCCCAGCCCCAACCGCTGTCGATGTCCAGCGAGGAGCCACCTTCGCCCTCGATGTCTGAGCCGTTCTGGTACTGCATGAGCATGCCGACTTCAAAATTGCCGTAGCGGTCGTTGTCGTTGATCTTGCCCTGGTTAAAGCGCTGAGCGTGGACCGAGGTGCTGAGGATGAGCAGCGTCAGCAGGACAGTGAGCCGTTTGATCGTCATGTTTTTTTGCCTGTATCAAGAATGAGGTCGGCCCGGCTGGGCTGCCCTGTGCCCGGAGAATGTATCGGAAATCCAGCGGGGGTTCAAATGGCTTCAGTGGACGCTGCGCTGCTGCTCTTCAGGCCGCCCGCAGTACGCTGACCGGTGCATGGGTTATGACGCGCCAGGTTGCCACCATGCCGCTCACACCCACGAAGACCATACCCGCCACCGGCCCGGCCAACCACAGTATGGAGCTGAATTGGTAGTCCAGTTCGAATAGCCGGGTGGCCAACAGGTAACCGGCCAGCGTGGCCCCGGCGGAAGCGAGCAAGCCGGACAGCAAGCCGATTGCAATGAATTCGGTGGCAACACCGCCGAGCACGCGGCGCTTCGAGGCGCCTAGAGTCCGCAGCATTGCGCTTTCGTAGCGGCGCTCGTCGCGCGTGGCCTGGACCGCGGCCCACAGCACCGTCAGTCCTGCCAGCAAGGTGAAAATGAACACCGCCTGCACGGCCAGCGCCGCCTTGTCCATCACGTCGCGAACCTGACCCAGGACGGCGTCGAGGTCGATCGCGGTGACGCTGGGGAATGCACGCATCATATCCAGTACCGCCGCAAGCTGTTCTTCTTCGACGTAAAGGCTGGTGATGAAGGTGGCGGGATAGGGCTCGAGCACGCCCGGTGAAAACACCATGAAGAAGTTCGGGCTGAAGGTATCCCACTCCACTGTCCGGAAGCTCGTGACCGTTGCGCTGACGAATTCCCCGGCGATGTCGAAGCCCAGTTCGTCACCCATCGAAAGGCCCAGTTCGCGGCCGAAATCTGATTCCACGGACACCTCGCTGCCGGTGAAGCCCGGTTCCCAGAACCGGCCCTGGACGATACGGTTGTCCTGTTGCAGCGTATCCGTCCAGCTCAGATTGGAATCGCGCCGGGCCCAGCGCTCGCCCTGCGGGTCCTCAAATGTCATCTGCGTGACGTCTTCACCGTTGATCGTGGTCATCCGCGCACGGACCAGTGGCACGAAGCGAGGCGCCTGAAGGTTCCTCTCGCTCAGGAACTCGCCCAGGGCGCCTACTTCGTGCGGCTGGATGTTGATCAGGAACTGGTTGGGCGCGTTATCTGGCAGGCTCTGCCGCCAGGTCTCCATCAGTTCGGTGCGGACCGTGGACAACAGGAGCAGCACCATCAGTCCGAGACCGAAGGCCACGACCTGCACCACGCTCTCCCGTCCGCGGCGGGCCAGGTTGGCCAGGCCATAACGCCAGGCGACGCCCGCGGCGCCGCGGAAGCCCTGCAGCGACCAGACCAGCAGCCACCCGGTCAGCCCCAGGGCCAGGAAGGTCAGGGCCGTCCCGGCAAAAATGGTCAGCACCAGCTGGCTGTCGCGCATGATCCACAGCAGCAGCGCCAGGACAGCCGCGACGCCCGCGATCCAGCTCATGCCGTAACGCAAGGGCGGTGGATCGATGTCCTGCCGAAGCACCCGCAATGGCGGTGTCTTGCCCATCTGGGCGAGGTCGGGGAGGGCAAATCCGGCGAGTATACTCAGCGCGGTGACAAAACCCAGTACGGCCGGCTGGAAGCCGGGGGGCGGCAGTTCCTGGCCGATCATGTCCCGCATCAGCCAGGCCAGGCCCAACTGGGAGAAATAACCCAGCAGGGCGCCGATGGCGCCGCCTGCGACGGCCAGGATGAACAGCTGCAGGACGCTGCTGCGGAAAATCAGCGCCTGCGCGGCGCCCATGCATTTCATCAGGGCGATGCGGTCGCGGTGGCGATGCGAGTAGCGGCGGGCCGCCATCGCCACGGCTACCGCGGCGAGCAGCACGGACACCAGCGAAGCCAGGTTCAGGAAGCGGCCGGACCGTTCCATCGAGGAACGGATCTGCGGGTTGGTATTCTGAATGTCGCTGAGGTTTTCACTGTCGTCCAGGCGCTCCTCCAACTCTGTTTTGAAGTTGTCGACTTCAGAGCGGTCACCGGCAAACAGCACCCGGTAGGTAACGCGGCTCCCGGGCTGCACGAGCTCGGTGGCGGCCAGGTCGGCCTCGTTGATCAGCAGGGTCGGGGCCAGGTCCACGAAACTCCAGCCTTCGTCGGGCCGGAAATCCAGCACCCTGGACAGCCTGAGGGTCGCATTGCCGACTTCGAGCTCAACGCCGGTGTCTACGCCCAGGCGGGCCATCAAACGGGGCGAGGCCCATGCTTCGCCGGGAAGCGGGACATCGCCTGTTTCCGTGACGTCTGCGAACAGTTTCTCCGAGGTCTTGAGGCGCCCCCTCAGGGGATATCCTTGGGTGACTGCACGCAGGGCCGACAGCGTGTTCGCCTCGCCGGAGAACACCACGCTGGGCATGCTGACCAGGCGGGCCGTCGCCAGGCCGCGTTCTTCGGCCAGGGCTTCATAGGCGGGATCGGTGGGCCGGGCCGAGCGCAATCTCAGGTCGGCCGCGAGCGATTCGGCGGCCCTCATCTCCACGGCCTGCCCGACCCGGTCGGTCAGGAAGGCCACGCCGGTCAGGGCGCTCACCGCCACCAGCAAGGCGATGATCAGCACCGTCAGTTCTCCGGCCCTCCAGTCCCTGAGCAAGAGTTTCCAGGCCAGGTGAAACGGGTTTGAGGACCGATCAGCCAATCCGTTCTTCCCGTTCAATCCGGCCGGTGTCCATGTGCAGCACCCGGTCGCAACGGCCCGCCAGTCCCAGGTCGTGCGTCACCAGGACGAGGGTCGTGCGGGTTTCCGCGTTCATCCGGAACAGCAAGTCGACGACCGTGTCGCCGGTGCGCTTGTCCAGGTTTCCGGTAGGTTCGTCGGCGAACAGGACGGCCGGCTCGACCACGAAAGCCCGCGCGATGGCCACACGCTGTTTCTCCCCGCCGGAAAGCTGATGGGGATAGTGGCCCTTGCGCGGTTCCAGTCCAACGGTCTGTATCGCCTGAAGGGCGGCATCGAAGGCATTTTCGGCGCCCGCCAGCTCCAGCGGCAGCATCACGTTTTCAAGCGCCGTCAGCGAGGAGATCAGGTGAAAGGACTGGAACACGAAACCGACCTGTTCGGCCCGCAGGGCGGCTCGCCCGTCTTCGTCCAGCGAGGTAATTTCATTCCGTCCCAGCCAGACCTGGCCTTCACTGGGAACATCCAGCCCGGCCAGGAGTCCCAGAAGGGTGGACTTGCCGGCGCCGGACGCTCCGACGATGGCGACAGACTCGCCGCGGCGGACGTCAAGGCTGACGTCGTCCAGTATGGTCAGCACGCCCTCGGGGCTGCTAACCTGTTTGCTCAGGCGTTGCGCCCTGAGAGCGGATTCTAACTGTTCCTGTCCAGAGGTATCCATGCGATTCAAATTTGCCCTGCTCTGTATTTTTTTCGCTTTCCCGGTGCCAGGCACCCATGCCGAAACCGGACCCGAAGGCGCTGCCATCATCATCCTGGGCGACAGCCTCAGCGCGGCGTACGGAATGGAAATCGGTGAAGCCTGGCCAAACCTGCTGCGGGAGCGATTATCAGATAATGGTTACGCTTACCGTATTTTCAACTCGAGCATCACCGGGGACACCACCCAGGGGGGGCTGGCGCGCCTCCCGCGACTGCTCCAGAAGCACCGGCCCGGTGTGGTTATCCTGGAACTGGGTGGTAACGACGGCCTGCGGGGCCTTCCCATCGAGGTCACCGTCAACAACCTGTCCGCCATGATCGAGAACAGCCAGTCGGTCGGGGCCGAAGTGATCCTCGCCGAGATGCGCATCCCTCCGAACTACGGCCGCAGCTACACCGAGAAGTTCAACGAAATGTACACATCGCTGAGCGAAAGGTACGGCATTACCCTCCTGCCGTTCATTCTGCAGGACATCGCGCTCGAGCCCGGGCTGATGCAGGCGGACGGCATCCACCCGGCCGCGAAGGCCCAACCGCTGATCCTCGATCGCGTCTGGACGGTGCTGGAACCGTTACTGGATGCCCCCTGAGAACGGTTGCGTCATGATCCGCCGGAAACGGCGACGTTCAGGCCATATTGGAAAAGCCCACCAAGCCGCTTTCCGGTGGCGGACCTGAGAAAGGGTATGAACTGAACGCACAGGCACGACCGCTGGCGAGTCGCCATATTGATCCGGCTCTCCTGTGAACAGGATGACGGCATCACCGACGAGAAGATCGACGAAATTATGTCGGAATGGCTGAAAGCGGCCTGACAGGTGCCCGGCGGCGAGAAAATGGAGATCTGCCTGCACTTCCCGATTGCAGCCAGTGTGGGCGAAACGGATTTCACGGCAGTCCTCATGCTGCCCGGCTTCGAAGACTGGGGCAAAGTCACGGTCGGCTACGGTCACTCCGCCGTTGAAGACGTGGATGACGAGCTCGAAGAGCTGACCGATTGCGCTGAAAGCTCGATATGGGAGTCTTTCAAGGTCGATTGAGTTCAGCGCCGGGCTATTCCGGGCTGCTATTCAAGCAGTTCGATGTCGCATCGTTCGGCCGTGCAGGCAATGCGCGTTCGCGGGCGCAGGGGTTCCTCGCAATTCCCGTAGAGGCTCGCCGAGAGCGATGACCGCAGGGAATTGTCCGCCAGAGCGGCGAAAAACGTGCTCGAGGAGGCAGGGATCGAGTCACAGCCTGCCGGCATCGGACCGAAATGTTCGATGAATCCGCCGGCGCCGCTTTGCAGCCAGCCCCAGGATCCCGGAACCAGCAGTTGGCCGATCAGAGACTCCTCTCCGGTCGAGACCTTCACCAGCCAGGCGCCCCACCACTCGGGCGCGTCGGGTTGGCGGGCGTCGGCTATTTCGCTCAGGCGCAGACGATATCTCTCATTGGGCTCGAGGCTGATCGGAAGCCGGCAGCTCCGAAACGGCCCGCCCGCCACGGGGCGCGAAGGATCGGTTTCGCCCATGGAGTGAATCCGCGGTTCCCAGGGACGATCATCGGTGTACCAGGCTTCGATCTCGTCAACGCAATGTCCGCCCGGCCCCGGACGCGCATCCAGGGCCCACCAGATCGAAAAGATCGCAATGCTCTCGCTTTCACTTTTGACCTGCACGCCAAGGTAGCCGCCCTGGCTTCCCCCGACATGGTTGGCCGGGAGCGCCGACGCGGAGTCATGGAAGCTGATGTTGTTCGCCCAGAATGTCCCGGCGAGTTCTCCCGATGTGTTTCTGAGCTCGAATTCGTAGTCAAAGGCATAGTGTCCTCGCTGCGTCCCGTTCCAGAACAGGGGCGGCGGACCCGCGAACACGCGCTGAAAGCTGACGTAGCCCTGTGGAGGAGTGATCTGCTGCTGTGCCGGGGTTTCACCCGTAGCCATGAAGAAAAACCCAAACGAGGCGGCCGCAGCCAATCCCATTGCCCTGTGTGTAAATTTCATCAGCGTCTCCCGATATTCAACACGCCCGGGGCGTAGGTGATTCCGAAAATTTTCCCAAGCGCATTCATGGGGTAGCGCTCCGCATCCTTCGTAAGAGAGAAGGAATAAGGGCTGAACTGACAGGGATCGAATACTCCCGGATGCCTGTATTGGTTCCAGGACCATTCCAGCCCGACCAGCAGAATGTTTCCGCCGTTTTCAACGAACGTCCGAGCGGCCTGGATTTCTGCCTCCTGGAACGCGCCCCAGGCGTTGCCGACGATCAGGACGGTTCCCCTGGCTTCCAGTTCCCCCAGGCGGGTCAGGTCCTGGATTGGCCCGGCGCTGTAGCCCAGGTCACGGATGGCCTCTATCGCAATCCGGTATTGTGGATGAACGGATTCGGATACGACCTCACAGTGACCGATCGAGTACAACACTTCGCGTTTCTCCGAACCGACCGTGAGCCATCGCAGGCCAAAATCGAGAAAGAGTTCATTGCCTCCGGGCGCCTGGGCCACGAAGGAATCGTGGGCTACGGCCAGCACCCGCCCTTCACCGAATCTTCCGAGTATGGCCATGGACTGGCCGAAACCGGCCTGCTGCAGGGGGTGAGAGAGCTGCAGCATGTTCTTGTCCACGAATATCGGTCCGGGTTCCGCCTTGGCCGGACGCACGATGGGAAGTATTCGGATCACCATTTCCTCGTACGCCTCGCTCATCTTTTTTTGCGCGGCGATCGCCGCAAGCTCTCCGACAGTCGCCTGGTGCCTGGCGTTGAGGGCGTACATGGTCAGCGCGCCCAAACCCAGGAATATGGCGGCGGTGGCGCCGATGCTGCTCCAAAGGAAGAAACGCGCGCGCCGCACCCCATTGCTGACGAAGTCCTTGTCTATTCCGTCCAGCTGCCCCCGTTTCAGCAGTTCGCGAGCCTGCAGCAGCCGCCCGCCGCTCCAAAGGATGTCCTTGTCCCGCCCGCTCTGTTCCCAGGCCTCCGCGTCTCGAGTGACCTGTTGTTTCAGCAGTACCTCTGACCTTCCCTCGTCGAGCCAGCCGCGCAACAGCCCCCAGGTTCTGAACAGTGCCTCATGCGCGACTTCGACGACGCGCGTCGGGCCATCCGACCGGATGACCAGCAGGCGGCGATCGACGAATTGTTGCAATTGCGTGTGGACCGGGACGAGATCGGGGGAATCCCAGGCAACGGGCTTGCGGGCGAAGTTTCCTTCGTCGTTCAGCCGGACCATGGAAAGGAAAGCCCGCCGCAGCGCCGCGTGATCCCTGGGCTCGACCAGCGCCTCGGCTTCCCTGACCACGGCGCCCTGCAGGCCGCCCAGTTTTTCATACTCGCTGATCTCAATCAGGCGGTCGTCCACGAAATCCCTCCAGAGGACCCAGAGCGTGAACGAAAGCAGCGGCAGCGCGTCCGGTGTTTCGGTGTCCCGGATCAGGCGATCCGTCAATCCCTCTTCGAGCTCGATCGAACCCAGCTGCGCAGGCTCCTCGATGACGCGGCGCATGCCTTCGGTGGTCATCGGGCCCAGCGAGTGGCTCTCGTAGTCCATACCGCGCAGCGCGGGATGGTGTTGCAGGAGGCCCAGGAAGTCCGAACGCATGGTGCCGAGCACCATGATCGGGCTGTCCGGGATTTCCACTGACTGCCGCAGCAATTGGAGTATTTCGTTGCTCTGATCGGTCGCCGCGCCTTCGCCCAGCAGTTCTTCGAACTGGTCCACGACCAACAGCACCCTCGCATCCGGGCGGTCCGCTAGCCGGCGCAGGTCGTTGGCGATGTCGATCAGGCTTGTCTCACCGAGTTCGGCCGGGGCGGGTGGCTCGGGCGCTCCCGGTTCGGACATTTCGCGCAAGTCATCGATCGTCAGGTCGAGGAAATCGACGAAGGGCTCGGCCGCGCCTTCAGGCGGCGCTGCCTGCAAGTCCGCGAGCTGCGAGAGCAGGCGGCGCACCCGCTCATCGTCCGCCAGGGGCCTGCCGCCGCCTGTCCCTTCCGATGAGCCGGCTTCGGGACTCGATTCGGCCGTGTCATCACTTGCATCCCCGTGCCCGGATTCGAGCCTGTCACGGATGCGATCGACAGTATCCTTCACCCTGGAGCCTTTCGGAGCATAACGCTTGAATGTTTCCAGCAGGGCCTTTGAAAAGGCGCCGAAGGGATCACTTCCCGGACGGAAAGGCTCGATGACGAGCCAACGGTCCTCGAGCCGCCGCAAGCGGGGGATGACACCGGCCCGCACGAGCGATGATTTGCCACTGCCCGACGGGCCCAGGGTCATGATCAGGCCGGGCGACCCGCGCTCCAGGAGTTCGATCCCGGCCCGCGCTTCGTCCTCGCGGCCGAAAAACAAGGGCGCGTGTTTTTCCTTGAATGCATTGAATCCCAGGTAGGGCGCCTCGTGCGGATCCCATTCGCCCTCGACACCCAGCACGTCGACTTCCTTCAGCCCGCGCCAGAGCCGGTCCCAGGGTTTTTGAGAGTCGTCCCTCAGGTCGATGTACTGTTTTTCGGTGAGGATGGAGGGCAGTTTCGATTCACCCGAAAGCGGATCGGCCTTCAGGGCGAACAGGTGCTTGCCCTCCATACGGGCGAGCGCGGCTTCGGCGAAGCACCAGTGCGACTTCAGGTAATCGTCCGTCACCAGGGCGATGACCGCCCGGCAGGCGCGAACCTTCCGGTACAGGGTCCTTTCCCAGCTTTGACCGCCGACGATGCCTTTCTCGGGATCGAGATCGAGAAAAACGGAGGAATGGCCCCGCTCTTCGAGTCTGCGCTCGAGTTCTTTCGCCAAGAGATTGTCGCTGGAACTGTGGCTGATGAAAATGGAACTCATGGGCTTTCCCGCACCTGCTGGCTTGCGTTAAGCATAGGTCATCAGGGGAATTGCGGAAAGCCGGGCCGTTCGGCCCGGGTTGGTTCGCGGGCCCGTCGCGGCTAGCGCCGGTGAAGCACGTTCCGGTCGGTATGCAGGTAGCGTGGCTTGCCGTAAATCTGCAGAACCGTGGTCTCGTCGTAGGAGAGCTTGTCGCCCTCGACGGTCAGTTCGTG